>Ga0190265_10000104_pt1 | contig 88996 bp, 55 predicted proteins | sample Popmic124T_FD_133135 | JGI IMG/M metagenome (GOLD analysis project Ga0190265, IMG submission 133135) | Populus adjacent soil microbial communities from riparian zone of Indian Creek, Utah, USA - 124 T | ecosystem: Environmental > Terrestrial > Soil > Riparian zone | place: USA: Utah | collected... | reverse complement strand
TGGGAGTGCCTAATGCGCTGCCAGATCCGACCTTGGAGCTGCGTGACGGTAATGGAGCGCTCTTGCTGGCGAACAACGACTGGCAGGACGACCCGGCCCAAGCCGCCGAACTGACTGCCGCGGGCCTGGCGCCGACAAACAACTTAGAGTCTGGCATCGCGACGACGCTACCGCCGGGCCTTTACACCGCACTGCTCGCGGGACTGAACAACGGCACCGGCGTCGGTCTGGTGGAAATCTACGACCGCGGGGCGCCGTGACATCTAACTGAGTAAGTCCTACTCGATCTTGCTAATCACAGCTTCGAGCCCGTCCACATCCGTTTGATCCTTGCCTGCCAGGATAGTCTCACAACTCACATATTTTGGGCATCTTGCGCCCGTTTCCTACTCGCTTGGCGGCGTCAACTCCGGCTCGTTCGTTCATATCTCAAGCCTGTGCGAACGGCGAATGAGCCTGCGTTCTGGCAATAGCCGGCTAGTGCTTTTGTTCAGAGAGTTTCTCTAAATCGGCCTTTATCTTCTTAGGGTCAGTTCCCGCGGGTAGAGGAATGGAAATTGACGATTCATCAATTCTCTCTCGGATAACAGGAGCAAGCAGTGGTTCGTCGCCCAGCAGGAACAGCAGTCGCTGCCCCAAATGGGCGGTTTGCAACTCACGTAGAGCTTTGGCATCATCTGGAAAGAAAGTGATAACAATAGTCGGTTTCCATTCTTCAGTCGTTTCGCTGGACCCATCTGAGTGCACTATTGTCGAACCCTGCTGAGTGTTGTGGACGTAAACATTCTTGATACGTGCAATCAGCAGGTCAGGCCGATCTGCGATGTATCCAAGGCTTGGGAAGGCCGTGGAGTTAAAATGCCGCCAGCCAGGCTTTGCTTCGCTTGAGACAAAGTAAAACTTAAGCACCGGCACATCGGCCGCACAGACAAATGTCAACGCTGTTGAGGCGATGACAGTTACCCAGACTTTTAGTGTTCTCATTGTGACCGCAGTGTAGGGGGCCATTGAGGAAAAGTCGCTAGTAATTAAAATAAAATATTTCGCCGACTGGAAACTCCCCGCTTATCACCATTGCGGTTTTCTGGTCGGAAAGCCGCGCCGCGCTACAGATCTGATCCACGACGTGGCCGCTCCCGTACTTCCAATTCACCCAAGGCCCATTGCGGGTCCCGTGAATGACAACAACGCAACATCTGCACTTGCTCGGTGACCACGGCGTCGCCCTACACGCGGTCAAACCCTGCTTTATTGCGAGGTCTTTATTAAGGTTGTGAAGTACGTTTCCTCCCAAACCACCGAGCCCCCCAAGAGCGCCACCTGGGGTGTTCGGATTGCTCCCTGTGGGGTTAGGCACGATAGGGAGGGGGAAAGGGGGGCCAGAGGGGATAGTAATACCTTGCAAACCAAGGGCATCATAGGTGTTGAGCGGATCGTTATGAACATATGCGTAGAGATTTGGCCCATCTTGCTCCCCAATCGGATCGCGACTGAGCCATCTTCCAAGCGCGGGGTTGTAGCCGCGGTAAAGCGTCAGATTCAAATCGCTGGGGGCGTGGTGATAGTGGCCGGTGTAGCCGAAATCCACATCGTGCGTCCCGCTCAGCTTGGTCCGTTTGCCATAGGGATCGTAATCGTAACTCACTTGAGCCATTCCCGACGCGTCGGTCAGCTCGCGAATGCTCCCCAAATGATCACGTGTGTAGTAGTAGAGGCCGGCGTCTTGCCCACCGATCCGCTCTTCGCCTTCCCGATAGTAGCGGCGCGTCACCTCGTTGTTCGCGTCCCGCTCCTCCGCGATCTGCGCGCCGATCCAAACGAACTGTTTTGTGCTCGTCACGGTGCCGCCGGAGGCTTCGACAATCTTGACCCTGCGGCTCAGGCCGTCGTAGGTGAACTCGCTCCGAGTGTGGCGTGTGTTGATCGCTATCAGCCGGTCGGCTGCGTCCCATTCGAACGTCTTTCCCTCCCCGTCGTCGGTCAGATTGCCCGCTAAATCGTAAATCGGGTAAACATCCACGCCAACCAGCCACCCATCCGAAGTGTTAAAGCTCTGGATCTGGTTCAAAGCGTTCGGGTGATACGAATGGAATGTTCCGTTTGGTATCTGCCCAAACGGGTTGAAGACCCCGTCGCTGATTCGATTTCCCGCGGCGTCGTATCCGTAATCCCTTTGCTCCGAAACAAAATTCGGATCGGACGCGTCCCGCGCGCTCAACAGTTGCCGCGCGTTGTCGTACTCGAACCAGCGCCCGGAGTTGGTTGCTTCGAGCAGCCTGGTCCAACTCGTGATTCCGCCTTCGGCCTCATAGGTATAGTCGAATTTCGAGAGGTTCATCGCTCCGCTGCCCAGGTTCTCCAGGGTTTGCAGCCGCCGGTCGTTATTGTTGCCGAAATAGGTGTAGTTCGTAGTTTGACCGTTCGGATAATTCACGGTTTGCAGCCGAGGCGTCACCCCGTCGTAAGTGCGGCTGATTTTTCCCAGCGAATCAATCTTGGTCCCCGCCAAACGGCCCAGAGAATCGTACGCGGCTGCCTCCATGATACCGTTGACCCGTCGTTCGGTTGTCCGTCCAAGTTCGTCGTAAATGAAGGAAATGGTATCATCGGCCAGCGGACCGTCGATGCTTTGTAGCTTACCCGCGCCGAGGCCGGGAATTGCGTGATATGTGTAAGTCGTCAGTCCGGTTCCGTCGTTCATCGTTTCCATGCGGTTATGATTCGGATCGTAAACGAAGCTCACCGATGGAGTGGGCGGGCTGAGCTGATTCCCAGAGGTGTCGGTGTAACTCACCTCGCTGAGGTTGTCGTCAATAAAGTAAAAAAAATTGGTCCGGCGATTGAGGGCGTCGGTCGATGATTTCAAGCTGCTCGTCGCCCCCACTGTGTTTGGCGCGGTTTGCCCCTCGAAAAGGTAATCGACCGTGCTCGTGTCGGCAAAAACCTTCTGGTAAACGCGTCCCTGAAGGTCGCGGTGAAAAGTTGTCACGCTCCCATTTGGATCGGTGATGCTGTTCAGCGACCCGCAGGTGCACCACCCATACAAGGTGGTGCGATTGGCCGGATCGGTCATCGAATCCATTTGCCGGTTGGCGTTGTAATGGCGATTGGTCCACCGCCCGAGCCGGTCACGGCTGGCCGTCAAGTCAAGAATTGTCGTCGTGCCTTGTCCGAAATTCTGCTTGTATTGAAATTCCTCATGAGTGCCGTCGGGATAGGTTACTGCCGTTTTGCGGTCGAGGTTATCGTAATCCGTTGTCACGGTATATTGATCGGCCTCGTTGGTCACGGTTCGGACCCGCTTGCAACTGTCATAACCGAAGCTTGTCACCGTCGAGACGCCGTTGAACTGCGGGCTGCTGATTGAGGCGATATATCCCAGTGGAACACTCGTGCCGTCTCCATAGTCGTACGTCGTGGTTTCGCCCTTGGCGTTTTCAATCGTGAGCACCTGGCCGCTCGAATTGTAAACATACGTTGTCGTTTGGCCGGCGGCATCCGTCGCGGTAAGGGGCTGGTGCAGCCCATTGTAGGTATTGGCCGCAGTCTGGTCGGCGGGCTGTCCATCCGGATCCAGACTCGCTCCCGCCGGATTGCGTTGATAGCTTGTCACGACATCAATGCCGTTTGTGTCATAGGCGTAGCTCTTTACACGCCCAACCGGGTCCGTCTCCTTCAGCACGTTCCCCACCGTATTGTAGCTGTATTGCGAAAGTTGGTTCGCGCCCCCCTCGACGAGACGCGCTACCTTGATCGGCAAAGCATTTTTCCCAACTTTCGCCGGATCGGTTTGATCCTCGTAGGTATACCAGATGCGGCTTTCCAATGCTTTCTTTTCGCTGTGCTTGGTTCCGGAAACTTTCCCGTCAGACGTTTTCAACCAATGGAATATTTGTGCCTTCGTGTAGTCGCCGGGCGCGTCGGCCATCGCTTTCTTGTCCCAGTAAAAGCTATTGTAAAGCTGTAAGTCATTGTTATGGACGCCCGGAGGCGCCGATGCCTCGGAGGAGGGGATAAGCGGCGCCACCTCGTTGTATTCCACACGCTCTTTTCCGCCAAGGGGGTCGGTCGCCTCCAGCCAGCGGACGGAATTTCCGGTCTCGCCTTTGGCGAAAGTCGTCGTCCCATACGGCGTCGTCATCGCATTGATAAAATCCGATCCGCTGGCGTAGCCGAACGCGGATTCAATTCCGACCGGGTCGGTGATCTTGGTGAGCTGGCCCGAGGTGTACTGGAAGCTCGCAAAACGACCGAAGGGGTCGGTGACTTTGGTGATCTTCAAGGGATCGCTCGGGTGATTATAAGCAAGGGTGGTCACCTGCCCGAGCGAATCGGCGATGGTTCTTAGGCGGAAGGTTCCGTCGTAGGTCAGGGTGGCCGAGTTGCCCGCCGCGTCTACGACACTGGTCAGAAACACGCGGCGCGGATAGGAAGTTGATCCATCGCTCTCCGCAAATACTTCCTTTGAGCCGTTGGGAAATCTCTTTTCGTAGGACGTGCTCGAAGTGCGGACCAACACCGCAAGTGTTTGCCGGTCCGGCGCATAACTCTGGGTGCCGGAATTGAAACCGGAATACACCTCGGTTCCACCACCGCGCACGTAAACGGCGGGATTAACCGCGGCGGCACCCGGACCATCATCCGTGACGTACGACAGCCAGTTGAAAGTCCATTTGGGACCAAGGTTGCTGTAGGCAAAGTTCGTGGGCTGGTTCGCTTCGCGCTGGTTGTAAACAACTTTGAAATCGGTCGATGGCCCACGGGGCGCATTGTACGAGATCGGCGTGTCCTCGATATGAAGGCTGGCCAGCATGAGGTGAATCGAATAATTCGCCATTCCCTTCGAGCAGGCGGAACATCCTGCCTTTAAGTCGCATTCCCTGGTCTGGTTTTCATCGGGCGGAGTCTCGCCAATGGCCATTTCAATGACATCTGTATAAGTTACCGTGGTCGTACAGCCGTACTCACAGCAGCAATCGTGATAACCATCTACCGGGTAGAACCCCTGAGTTGTCGCCGGCGAGACCACTCGAACATGTTGGCTTCCCGACACGGTGACTATCCCGATCACGTGGGATCCCCAGAAAAAATCCGGTGTGTGCCAGATCACCCAATCTTGCCCGTTCGTTACGACTCCGTTCTGGACGTCCACCGAATAGCTGCCGCCGCCGGAATTATTATCATACGTGTACGACCACCCGTACGTTCCGTCCGGGGTCCCCGGCGCTACCGTAAAATGGAGCATCACCCGCCCTTGATCCCTATCGGGACGCGTCTGAAATCCCCCGCTACATCCATTCAGCGGATTCCCGCAAATGAAGTTGTTCATCAGGGGTTGCGCCGCTTGTCCTGTTGACATCGCAACAAGTCCAAGGGCAACAACTGCACATACGGCGAAGAGACGTTGGGTTCGTGAATTCATATTTTTGGGATCGTGAAGCACAGTGGCGGTGAGGAAAATCCTGATGACTATCGACTGCATATTGATGTAGACTATCGACTGCAAGACAAATCTGAAATAGGGGGAAATTTTGTGGACGAGGGCTTCCCACCCCCGCTGCGACCGCAGGGTGCCGCAGCACGGGGGCGTCAGCGCCACTTGGATTGAGGCGGCGGGCAGGACGCTCGGGAATTGATCAGGGCTGGCCGTCTGGACGGACAGACACGGCTGGATATCGGTGTAAAAAGTGCTCTCTTTTAATAGCCAGAATTCAGGACCAAGGGAATTTCGGACGACAAAAACAAGGGCTTTCCTGACGAAGCCGGAACAAGGCCAGGGTCGCTCATCACCATTATGATTTTACGCCACCTTTTACGATTGATCGGAGGCGGCGCGGTCGCTCTCCTCCTGGCCGGATTTTCACTGCACGCTGCAACTCTGCCGGCCGGTTTCACAGAGGTGCAGGTCGCCACTGGGCTCACCAACGCCACGGCGATGGCCTTTTCACCGGACGGCCGGCTCTTCGTCTGCCAGCAGGCAGGAGCCCTCCGCGTAATCAGCAATGGGACCCTGCTGCCCACTCCCTTTGCCACCGTCGCCACCACCGCCACAGGCGAGCGTGGACTTCTGGGAGTCACTTTCGATCCAAATTTTGCCACCAACCGGTTTGTCTATGTTTACTACACGGCCGCCGGGCCAACCCACAATCGCGTCAGCCGTTTCACCGCGAGCATTGCGAACCCCGACGTCGCGGAAGCCGGGAGCGAGACGGTGATTGTGGACCTGGATAATCTGAGTGCCACCAATCATAACGGCGGCGCGATCCACTTTGGACCGGACGGCAAGCTTTATATCGGAGTGGGTGAGAACGCAGTCGCATCGAATGCTCAATCGTTGAATAACCGGCATGGCAAGCTGTTGCGCATCAATGCCGACGGGACCATTCCTGGGGACAATCCTTTGACCTTCCCGGGAATCGCAGGCTCTCCCAGCGGCGTCAACCGGGCGATCTGGTCGGTGGGACTGCGGAATCCCTACACCTTTGCGTTCCAGCCCGGCACGGGCCGCATTTTCATTAATGACGTGGGGCAAGTCACCTGGGAAGAGATCAACGAGGGCCTCCGTGGGGTAAACTACGGGTGGCCCAATTGCGAAGGGGACTGTACACCTCCGAACGTAAACTTCACTGATCCGCTCTTCCAATACGGGCATAGTGGCGATCCCAACACAACCGGCTGCGCCATTGTCGGTGGCTCCTTTTACAATCCTCCGGTCAACCAGTTCCCAGCCTTCTATGCCGGCAAGTATTTCTTTGGCGACCTCTGCGGGGGCTGGATCCGGTTGATGGACCCGGCTACGAACACGGCGAGCGGCTTCGCCACAGGCATTGCCACGCCGGTCGATTTGAAGGTTGGTCCCGAGGGCAGCCTCTACTATCTCATCCGCGGCGGCACTGGACAGGTCTGGAGGGTCAGCGCGACATCCACCGGGACACCTACTCCAACCCCTACCGTGGCGCCAACCCCTACTCCTACGCCTAGTCCTACGCCCACACCTACGCCTTCACCCACTCCGACAGCCACGGCCACCGCAACAGCCACGGCTACGGCTACCCCGACAGCTACCGCTACTGCAACAGCTACCGCTACGGCCACCGTGGCACCCACACCATCACCGACGGCTACAGCTACGGCCACACCTACTGCTACAGCCACGGCCATTCCTTCGCCTTCAAGTCCAGGTTCACCAACACCGACACCTCCTCCACCGAGCCCGCCACCGACAGCTACCCCGCCGAGCCCAACGCCGACAGCTACGCCGCCAAACCTAACACCGACACCTACTCCCCCGGCTTCGCCAACACCGACCGCTACCGCCACGCCAGCCGCGACACCAGCTCAGCCGCAAAACATATCCACCCGGCTCCGTGTCGAAACTGGCGGTAACGTCATGATCGCGGGATTCATCATCACGGGGAACGCTTCCCAGCCCGTGGTCTTGCGCGGCATCGGCCCATCCCTCATTGCCACCGGCCTGGCGGACGTGCTGCTCGATCCCGTCCTCGAGCTGCGCAGCTCCAATGGCGCGCTGATCATGCAAAACAATAATTGGAAGGATACTCAGCGCGCTTTGATTGAAGGTACTATTTACGAGCCAACCGACGATCGAGAGTCGGTCATCGTAGCGTCGCTTCAACCCGGGGCGTATACCGCGATCCTGACCGGCAATGGACAGACCACCGGCGTTGGTCTGGTGGAGGTTTACGACAACGATCCAGGAACTGGCACGCAGTTAGCCAACATCAGCACGCGCGGCTTCGTGCAGACAGGAGATAACGTCATGATTGGGGGGTTCATCCTGGGAGAGGGCACCTTGAACACTCGCGTGGCGATACGAGGAATCGGACCTTCGCTTGTTCAATCCGGCATCAGCAACGCCCTGGCTGATCCGACCCTGGAGTTGCACGATAGTAACGGGACAACCGTGATCGTAAACGACGATTGGCAGGACGATGCGTTGTCAGCATCACAGCTTATCTTCCATAACCTTGCGCTTCAGGATTCTCGCGAGTCAGGCATCTTCACCTCGCTGGCACCGGGAGCTTACACCGCCATTCTGGCCGGAAGCAGTGGTGGCATTGGCATAGGCCTCATCGAGGTTTACAACATTCCATAGTCGCTTTTCGCTATGCTGCTCTCCCAAAAACGATGACGGAAATGGGCGCTCCTGATGAAGCCATCACCAGATCCAACCGCTCTTCATCATGTGATTTTGCGCCACCTTTTTCGACTGATCGGAGGCAGCGCAATCTCCCTCCTAGGCGGATTTTTACTGCACGCCGCAACTCTTCCGGCCGGTTTCACAGAGGTGCAGGTCGCCGAGGGGCTGGCCAGTGCCACGGCGATGGCCTTTTCACCCGATGGCCGGCTCTTTGTCTGCGAGCAAGCGGGGGCACTGCGCGTCATCAGCAATGGGACTCTCCTGCCGGCTCCGTTTACCACGGTCAATACTGTTCAATCCGGCGAGCGTGGACTTCTGGGAGTCACTTTCGATCCGGATTTTGGCACCAACCGGTTTGTTTACGTTTATTACACAGTCCCTGGGACCCCGGCTCACAATCGCGTCAGCCGTTTTACCGCGAGCATCGCCAATCCCGATCTCGCCGAGGCTGGAAGTGAGATGGCAATTCTCGAACTGGATAATCTAAGTGGCGCCACTATTCATAACGGCGGCGCGATCCACTTTGGACTGGACGGGAAGCTCTACGTTGCGGTCGGCGAGAATGATAACCCATCGAATGCTCAATCGTTGTCTAACCGGCTCGGCAAGATGCTGCGCGTCAACGCGGACGGGACCATTCCGGGCGACAACCCAACCAGCTTTCCAGGAATCACGGGATCGACCACCGGGGGCAACCGGGCCATCTGGGCCGTTGGATTTCGTAATCCCTTTACCTTTGCGTTCCAACCCGGGACGGGCCGCCTCTTCATCAATGATGTAGGCCAACATGCCGTGGAAGAAATCAACGACGGCATCTCTGGCTCAAACTACGGGTGGAGCATTTGCGAAGGCCCCTGTTCACCGCCGAATGCAGATATGACAGACCCGTTCTTTCAATATGGACATGGCGGCACCGGTGGATGCGGGATTGTCGGCGGCGCCTTTTACAATCCTTCCTTCAAGCAATTCCCGGCCAGTTTTGTCGGCAAGTATTTTTTTGGCGACGTATGCGAGGGCTGGATCCGGTTGCTGGACCCGTCTAACAGCACGGCGAGCGATTTCGCCACAGGGATTTCTGTTCTGGTTGATTTGAAGGTGGGACCAGAGGGCAGTCTCTACTATCTCGCACGGACGGGTGGGCAGGTCTGGAGGGTTAGCATAGCACTAACCGGGAGGCCAACGCCAACAGCTACCGCCACACCCCCCGCAACGCCCACTCCGACCCCGATCCCAGCTCAGCCCCAAAACATAGCTACCCGGCTGCGCGTCGAGACTGGTAACAACGTAATGATCGCGGGATTCATCATTACAGGGAATGCTTCCCGATCCGTGCTCTTCCGCGGAATTGGTCCATCGCTCATTGCCTCGGGCTTGGGCGACGTCTTGCTCGACCCCGTCCTCGAGCTGCGCGGCTCCAACGGCGCGTTGATCCTGCAAAATAACGATTGGAAGGACACTCAGCGCGCTTTGATTGAGGGCACTATCTACGAGCCAACTGACGATCGAGAGTCGGTCATCATAGCGTCTCTCCAACCGGGGGCGCATACCGCGATCCTGACCGGTAATGAGCAAACCACCGGCGTCGGTCTGGTGGAGGTTTACGATAACGATCAGGGAATTGACGTGCAGCTGGCCAACATCAGCACACGCGGCTTCGTCCAGACTGGCGATAACGTCATGATCGGCGGCTTTATCCTGGGGGGCAGCACCTCGAACACACGCGTGGCGATACGAGGAATCGGTCCTTCGCTCGTTCAATCCGGGATAAGCAACGTCCTGGCTGACCCAACCCTGGAACTACACGATAGTAACGGGACCACCTTGACCGCGAACGACGATTGGCGGGACGATCCGTTGTCATCGTCACAGTTGACCTTCCATAACCTCGCGCTTCAGGATTCTCGCGAGTCAGGCATCTTTACCTCGCTGGCCCCGGGAGCCTACACTGCCATCCTGGCCGGAAATAATGGCGGCACCGGCATAGGTCTCATCGAAATCTATAACATTCCATAGTCGCTTTTCATTATGGCCCTCTTGAAGGCAATGCCAAAAAATGGACCCGCTTTTGACGAAACAGGGACGGGATCAGGTCGCGTTCGCCATGTGATCCTTCACGGCTGCCGATGCCTGGCCGGTTGTTGCATCGCGATTTCTCTCCTTGCCGGCGCCTGCTCGCTCCAGGCCACAACGCTTCCCGCCGGTTTCACCGAGTCACAGTATGGCGGCACCCTTACGCCAGGCAGTCCCACGGCGATGGCCTTTTCCCCGGACGGGCGGCTTTTTGTTTGCCTCCAAGAAGGACAACTGCGTGTCATCAGCGATGGGACGTTGCTGGCAACTCCTTTTGTCACGGTCACGACCACGGCAAGCGGCGAGCGCGGACTCCTGGGAGTGACTTTCGATCCCAATTTTGCCAGCAACCAGTTTGTTTACGTCTATTACACAGTTCCGGGAAGTCCGGCCCACAATCGCGTCAGTCGTTTCACTGCGAGTGGCAATGTCGCCGTTCCTGGAAGTGAAACCGTTATTCTCGAACTCGATAATCTCAGTGGCGCGACCAACCATAACGGCGGCGCAATTCATTTTGGACCGGACGGCAAGCTTTACGTTGCCGTGGGCGAGAACGCGAACGGAGCAAACGCGCAATCTTTAGCTAATCGACTGGGCAAGGTCCTGCGCGTCAACGCCGATGGAACCATTCCTCCGGATAATCCCACCGCCTTCCCGGGAATCTCAGGATCTCCCACGGGCGCGAACCGGGCGATCTGGTCGGTAGGATTGAGGAATCCCTACACCTTTGCGTTCCAGCCCGGCACGGGCCGCATGTTCATCAACGACGTTGGGCAAGGCACCTGGGAGGAAATCAACGATGGCATCGCCGGTTCAAACTACGGATGGCCCCATTGCGAAGGGGATTGTGGGAACCCGAACTTTCGAGATCCATTATTTCAGTACGCCCACAGCGGCGGCACTCCAACCGGGTGTGCGATAGTGGGCGGCGCTTTTTACAATCCTCCGGTCAACCAATTCCCGGCGAGTTATCTCGGCAAATACTTCTTTGCCGACCTGTGCACTGGCTTTATCCGCACGATGGACCCCTCTAATAACACCTCGAGTGCTTTTGCCACGGGTCTTTCCACACCGGTCGATTTACAAGTCGGTCCTGATGGCGGCCTCTACTATCTCGTCCGCAGCGGCGGCGGCCAGGTCTGGAGGATCATCGCTACTCCCGCCCAAGCATCGAACATCTCGTCGCGTTCGCACGTAGCGAGCGGTGAAAACGTGATGATTGGCGGCTTCATTATCACCGGAACCGCCAATAAGAGAGTCATCGTCCGGGCGCTTGGCCCGTCTTTGCAGCAGATCGGCGTCCCGGATCCGCTCGCCGATCCGAGGCTTGAGCTTCGTGGATCGACCGGGGCGCTCATTGCCTCCAACGACAATTGGCGAACCACTCAGGAAGCTGAGATAATCGACAGCCAGTTGGCGCCCCCGAACGATCTCGAAGCAGCGATCATCGCAACGCTGCAACCCGGCGCCTACACTGCCGTTGACCAGGGGACGAATGGCGGAAGCGGCGTTGGTGTCGTGGAAGTCTACGATCTCGATTCGGCGGCCGCTTCGAAGCTCGCCAACATCAGCACCCGCGGCTTTGTCCAGACGGGCGATAACAGATTGATCGGAGGTTTCATCCTCGGGAGCAATGCGGGCGCCGCGAAAGTAGTCGTGCGAGCCATCGGACCTTCCCTGGCGCAATTTGGCATCAACAATGCGCTCGCCGATCCGACTCTCGAATTGCGGGACAGCGATGGCGCACTCATCCTGGCCAACGACGACTGGGAAGACGATCTCAATCAGGCCGCGCAAATAAGAGATAGTGGGCTCCCGCCGACCAGCCCGCTCGAGTCCGCCGTCCTGAGCAACCTGTTCCCCGGGCCGTACACGGTCATTGTAGCCGGGGCGAATGGCGGCACGGGAATAGGCCTCGTCGAGATCTATAATATTCCCTAGGACGACGTCCTTTTTTCAAGGAGCGGCGGTCTCCAGACCGCCGACCTGGTTAAACGGCGGTTACAAACCGCCGCTCCTTGGGGCTTGGCTTGCAAATCCAGCATCAATTGGGTGGACTCGGGGAAATTGGACTCATCTGACAAAGAGCCGTCCCTCGCCCGCAGACTCGGTCCCTTCGACGCGACCATGATCGTGATGGGCGGGATCATCGGCGCGGGAATCTTTGTCAATCCGTCGGTGGTCGCCCGGCAAGTGCACACGCCCTTACTGGTGCTGGGCGCATGGCTGATCGGCGGCGTCATCGCGCTGATCGGCGCGTTTGTTTACGCAGAGCTGGCCTCGCTCCGGCCAAGAGTAGGAGGACAATACGCCTACTTGCGCGATGCCTACCACCCGATCGTCGCCTTCTTGTATGGCTGGACCCTGCTGCTTGTGGTCCAGACCGGAGGGATGGCCGGGGCCGCGATCATTTTCGGCCGTTATTTCCGCGAACTTTCCGGGCTGGCCATTCCGGAGCAGGCCGTGGCCGCAGGGGCATTGGGGATTCTCACTTTGATCAATTGCTTTGGGATACGCGCGGGAAGCAACGTCCAAAGCGCATTAATGCTCACGAAGCTCGCCGCGATCGCGTTGCTGATCGGCGCCGGCTGGATCCTGGTCGGTCCGGCGCCGGCCGAGCTGGCGACCCTGGCGCCGCCCCCTGGGCAGGGTGGAGGAAGTGCGACGACGGGGCTGATGGCCGCGATGGTTCCGGTCCTCTTTGCCTACGGTGGCTGGCAAACAGCCACGTTTGTGAGTGGCGAGATGCGCAACCCGAGGCGGGATTTGCCCCGTGGACTCTTTATCGGTGTGGCCGGGGTCATCGTTCTTTATCTCCTGGTCACCTACGTCTGCTTGCGCGCGCTCGGCCACGCCGGGCTGGCGAACACAACCGTCCCGGCGTCGGACGTGATGCGTTACGCCCTGGGTGAGCGGGGCGCAAAAATCATCGCCTGCGGGATCGCGATCTCGACGGCCGGCTTTCTCAGCCAGAGCATTCTGACCGCGCCCCGGATTTACTACGCGATGGCGCGGGACGGCGTTTTCTTCAAAGCGGTCGGGCGCCTCAATTCCCGAACGAAGGCGCCCGTTGTCGCGATTGTGCTCCAAGGAGTCTGGGCGGCAGTCGTGGCCATGACCGGCCGATACGAACAGATCCTGAATTACGTCGTCACGATTGACGTGCTTTTCTTCGGGTTGACCGGGGCATCGCTCCTGATCTTTCGCGCCAGGGCCCGCCGGGAGGGGACGCATCAAGTCCAGGGCGGCGTGGTCCGGGTGCCATTCGCGCCGATCACGACGGGTTTGTTCGTGCTGGCTTGTTGGGGCCTGGCGCTGAGCACGCTCCTGCGCTTCCCGCAGAACGCCGGCATCGGTGTCGCGATTCTTGCGCTCGGAGTTCTGGTCTATCGCTTCTGGGCGGCTCCGCGCTCCGAAACATGAATTTCCAGGCTCGCCCGGCGATCCAGCGCTCGTTAGTCTGCCGGAATGAACATTAAACGCTTGCTTCTCGCCATCCTCGCGGGCTGGGTTTTGATCTTCGCGACGGATTTTCTAGTCCATGAACTTTGGTTGGGGCCGGTTTATGCGGCGACCAAACCTCTTTGGCGCCCGGAATCCGATATGCCCACCTACTTCTGCTGGCTGCTGGTCGCGCAATTTCTCATCGTCACCACTTTCGTGATCGTCTGGGCCAGGGGCTTCGCGGGCCGCACCATCGGCGCGGCGGTTGGCTTTGGCCTGCTCATGGGAGTGTTTCAGCAAGCCTGGGCGATCATTTTGTATGCCGTGATGCCCGTGCCGGCAGAGCTCTCGATTAAGTGGTTCCTCGCCGGTCTTGTCCAAGCCGTGTTGCTTGGCATCGTCACGTCTCTCGTCTACAAGCCGGCGCCACCTTCCATCCCGTAGGTCGTTCGGGACCGTCAGGAGATCGGCTATCAAATTTCGACGATAAAAGGCCGCCGCCATCTGAAAATGGCGGCGGCCCATTTATACCAAGTTTGTTTTACGCCGCTTGCTCGAGCGACGCGAGTTAGGGTTTAAGGAATGTCCCGAATAAAGGTGGCTGAGCCGGAATAATTGTCATAGCGGTTTATCGTTCCCTTGAAATTGTTGTCGAGCCAACGTGTTCTAGATACTCCAGAAAGAGCAACTAGCGCCGACCCTCCGTACGCTGGCGCCATGGAGAAGAGACAGCCAGAGACTCGAACGTCCTCGCTGCCAGTCCCGATATACACGCCGTTCTCATAGTGAATCCCTGGTACTCCAGCGAACTCGGACCCGGTTACACTCGCATTCGTAACGTTATCCAGATAGAGATGAGTCCCTGAACCCTGGCCTCCTCCGACAGCAAAACCAACGTGCGCGAAATTGACGTTCGCTACCTTTACGCTGTTCAGATTGTGAAAACGCACACCGCCTCCCAGGAAACTGAGATGCCCATTAGTTAGGTGAAACACGGGAGAGTACGACACTCCGCTGGCCTCCAATTCCATCGCATAACTATAATAAGTTCCTACCCCGACAAGTTCGAAGTTGGACATGTAGAAACCCTCGACGTGCCCGTCGGTCTTCACTGCTTTCGCCCAATAAAGCAGTGAAACATTATTCACAAACAACTGGGTGGTACCGTACGAGGGAGATGAGCCCCAATAGATTCCAGTTCCGTACTGAAACTTGTTTTCGAATTGCACGTCCTCGATGACCGAATTCATGGCTTGCCAGAGATACATTCCGTGGTTCCAGTAACCTGTCGGAGATCCCGTCCGGTCGGTCCCTTGGATTTGGACATTTCTAACTGTCAGGCAACGCGTCTTCCAGGCCCCGTCAGCACTTAGGTCACCGAATTGGGCATTGATTGCATCGCCACACCCTGCGGTCATCGCTTTTAAGGTCAGGCCCTCGACGGTTAGAGTTCGCGGGTTTGCTTGCGTGCTGGACATGAGGATGCCGTTGTAAGGGTTACCCCAGAATTCGATAATCGAATTTCCTGCCCCATCGCCGTAGAGGCGGTATGACTTGGTCCCCGGCAAGTTCATCCGGTTCGGGTTTGTATATTTGTAGCGCCCCGGCGGGAAATAAACCGCATTACTCGCGGCGATGGCGGCGTCGATCTCGGCTGTGTCGTCGGCATTGCCATCGCCGACGGCGCCGTAATCTCTAACATTTGCCGCGGCGAAAATGCTGGAGGGAAGTATTGCCAGGAGACCCGCCACCAGTGCGGCCAAGAGGGTGAGTTTTGGTTTCATGGCCGTTCCTTTGCCCCAGGCCACGCTTATGCGCTAGCCGATCATTTTGAGATCACTTAGAAGCAATTTGGGATCACCGCCATTGCTCTGCTATCACGACCTCCGGTCTGTCCGAGCAAAAGGCTTTGCCGGCCTCTACAATTGCGGCATGCGGAAACGGCGGCGACCCTTCGATCGCCGCCGCGTTTCCACCCAGGGCAAACCCCCGGTTACATTTTCTTGGCTTCGTGCAGCTCCCGCATCGCCTTGCGCATGTCTTCGTGCGCTTTTTTCATCGCGTCGAATTTTTCCTGCTGCGCCGGCGTAAGCAACGGCCGGATCTGCGCGCCGCTGCTTTCCAGGATCACCCGCATCTTTTCCATCGCTTCCTGGTGAATGGCTTCGATCTGCGGCTTCGCCTGGTCGATGATCGGCTGCACCTTCGTCTTTTGCTCATCGGTCAGGTTCAGGTCCTTGCTCAAATGCTCGAGCGGATTCCCCATCTTGTGATGACGGATCTTCTTGATTCCGTGATCGCCGGCTTCCCCAGCCTGGAGGTAGGTGAGGCCGCCCAGCGAAAGTGCGGAGACAGCCGTGAGTGTAATAAGTTTTCGTATCATTGTTTTGTTTGTTTCTTGTTTTTCCGCGCAATCAGAGCGCCTCTTTCACGGATGGATGACAGGAAGAGCGGCGCCGCGGTTACAAATTTGTTCCGGAAAATTTCGCGGGCATCGCGAGAGGGCGATGATTATCTTGTAACCTCGAGCCGCCGCGCCCTGTCTGCTTCAGTGGTGTGGACTTGCTTTGCTTTACATGGCTGATGATCGCCTCTTACGGGAGCTGGTGGCCGGGGCCCTGCGAGATGACGACGCCGCGGCGCGGGAATTGGTCGGGGCTCTCTACCCGCTGGTGGCCAGGCTGGTCCGCGCTCACCGTCCGGCGCGAAGCGCCGAGGAAGACCTTTGCCAGATGATTTTCATCAAGATCATGCAGAAACTGTCGCAATTTTCCGGCCAGGCGCCGCTCGAGCACTGGGTTTCGCGCATCGCGATCAACACCTGCATCAATCAAATCCAGGCGGAAAAAGCGCGCCCGGAATTGCGCGAGGCCGATTTGAGCGAGGAACAACTGACGGTGGTGCAACAAATGGCAACGACCAACGGGGAACTCGCGCCCGACCAGCGCTTTGCCTCGCGTGAGCTCGTCGAGCATCTTATGCTGGCGCTCAAACCCGCGGAACGACTTGTGATTGACCTGCTCTACCTCCAACAACAATCTGTCGCGGACATCCAAAAACTGACCGGCTGGAGCAACGCGCTGGTCAAGGTGCGCGCTTTCCGCGCCCGCGGGAAAATGAAAAAGCAAATGGCGCTCATCTCAGCGAGGGAGAATCAATGAAAGAGCGTGACACAGATTTGGATCGGCTCCTGCGTTCCGCGGCCAAGGCTGGGGAAACGCCGGCCGAGGGAGCGCCTTACGGGTTCGAGACCCGCGTGGTCTCGGTCTGGAGGACCGGCCAGACGCCACCGGATGAGATCGCCGATCTCACCCGATTCCTGCGCCGGACTGGCGTCATCGCCCTGGCCGTGCTCGTCCTGGCCAGCGCCGCCGCGTATCAGCAATTCAGCGACAACGCCGGGCGGGCCTTCCCGCAAGATAACGAATACGCGATCGCCGATTCGGAAATCCAGACGGAGTTTCTTGAATGAACAACGCGCTGAAATGGAAGCTGGCCTTCGCGTTCCTCCTTGTCTTCATCGCCGGGATCACCACGGGTGGTTTGCTCAGTACGCACCATATCAAACGGCGTTTCCTCGGCCCCCCGCATTCCGGAGATGTCTCGGGCAGAATGCGGGAGCACTTGCAGCGGGCGTTGGACCTGACTCCCGAGCAAGCGGCCAAGATCGCGCCGATCGTCGACGCGACGTCAGCCAAACTCGAGGCGATTCGCGTTGAAACCGCGGAACGGGTGCGCAACGTGATGGAAGAATCGAAGCGCGAGATTGCCCCTCAGTTGACTCCGGAGCAGCAGGAGAAACTGCGAAAGTTGAAGCAACGGCATATCAGAATCTTGAAGCACCACGGTTTCGGACCGCAACACAGCCCGAACCCGCCGCCCTGATCCGCACTTGGTGCCTCCTGCTCCTGATCCTGAGCTTGCTCCTGATCTCTTCCCTTGCGGCCGCGCCGTAATTCTTGCCTCGAGACCGCAATCGAGCATCGCATTCTTGAACACGTTGCCCATAAACTCGGGGATGGTTCCAAACTACGACGACTTCTTGATCAAACGTTTCGAACAGCCGGATGAAGTGCGCACGTTCGAAAAGGGGTATTTCGAAATCGTAAAAGTCGGATCGATGACGATCGGACGCGCCAGTTACGAGCCGGGTTGGCGATGGTCGACGCACGTCGGCCCCGCGAGAGGCGCCGAGTTGTGCGAAGTGGAACATGTCGGTCTGGTTATCTCCGGCTCCGCCGCGTGCCAGATGAGTGATGGGCGCCACTACGATATGAAGGCGGGCGACTTGTTCTACATCGGTCCCGGGCACGACAGCTGGGTGGTGGGCAACCAGCCCTACGTCTCGCTCCATTTCCTCGGAGCCGAGCATTATGCTCAGGCTGCCGGCAGTTAACACCGCTCCGCGACACTTACTGGAGGGATGGCCGCCGTGCCGTCTAACATAAACTCGGACGCCACGGTGGGCGTCCCTCCAGGAGAATAGGCGAGCCCTGTTAGTTGATCTTGATCAGCTCGACGTCGAAAACAAGGTCGCCGAAGACAGGTCCCTGCCCTTTGTAAGCGAGGGACTCGGGGATCCAGAATCGTGTTTTCTCGCCTTCGACCATCAGCTGAACACCTTCCGTCCACCCGGGGATCACGTTCTTGAGCGGGAACGTCGCCGGCTGGCCACGCGGAATGGAGCTATCGAACATTTTGCCGTCGGTCGTCCAGCCCGAATAATGCACCGTCACGGAGCTGAGCTCCGTCGGATGGCGCTTGCCCTTTCCCGGTTTCAAAACCTGATAACTAAGGCCGCTGGGAGTGCGTTTTGCCGCCGGTGGCGGTTTCTTGAAGTCTGTCGGTGTTTGCGACGGCGTTTCGGTGAACGCAATCAACTTTACGTCGAACACCAGCGTGCCTTTTGGCCGTCCTGCCTTCCCTTTGTAAGCGAGCGATTCCGGAATCCAGAAGCGCCGGGTTTCGCCCTCCACCATCAGTTGGACGCCTTCCGTCCATCCCTCTATCACCTTATCGAGCGGGAATGTTGCCGGCTTCCCAGTCGTCAGGGAGCTATCGAACATCTTGCCGTCCGTCGTCCATCCCGTGTAATCGACCGTGACCCGATCGGTCCGGGCTGGATTCGTCTTGCCGGTTCCGGGTTCGATCAACTTCGAGGCAAGACCCGAAGCGGTCGTCACCGCATCAGCCGGCGCCTCGGCGACATCCGACGGCGTCGGAATAATCCTCGTCTTTTGCGCGAACGCGAGGGTCGCCATCAAGACGAAAGCCAGCACGATGGGTTTTGTGGTCATTAAAGTCTACCGAACCAATAGATGAAAAACGCTCGGAATCATAGGTGGAATTAGCCGGAATCGGTTAGTCCGGTTGCGCCGGGGGTTTTGGGGAAATTGAAGGCACCTATCCTGCTTAAGAGTCCGCTCAGCACGCGTTGCCGCGTTCTCACTATGACTCCAACCAGGTTTAGTCTCGCTGTAATCACGCTGCTGTTTGCCTCACTGATTTCTGTGAGCTCGACTCTCAAGGCCCAAACCGAGGCCGTCTGGTTGGGAGGCCCTGGAGATTGGACCGAGGCACGGAAGTGGAGCACGAAGCCCAAGTATCCCAACAACGACGGGATACAATCATACTCCGCGGTGATTGACAGCGGTGATGTGACGCTCAATCAGGCCATTACGATTGAGCAATTCATGTTTGGCCCGGCTGGAGTTCCGGTGCTCAGGGGAGCCAAAGCTCTCAAGGTGCGGTCGTGGTTGGGCTTAAACCAGGGATTGCTCACAGGCCAGGGGCGAATCAACGCCTTGGGAACAGCAACAATTTCCGGCAATAGTAATCTGCATGGCTGGGCCCTTAATTTGTCTGGACCTACCACTTGGTCCGGGCGTCTGGGCGTCGGGAACGCGAGCGTCATCTCTAACTTGCCCGGAGCAACGATCGATCTCGTGGCCGGGGCCAGTTGCGCCTCCTACACTCCGGACATGGGGAACCCGAATCGTTTCAAACGAACGCTCGATAACCATGGGACGATCAATGCCCAGGGTGGGACCCCTCTCGATATTACTCTCAATAACCTCGGGACGATCAATGTGAATTCGGGACCGCTGGTGCTCTCCGGCGGTGGGACGAATAGCGGTCCCATCAATCTTGCGAATGGGACAACCTTGGAGTTCACGGATTCAAACGCCCCGACCGGCATAAATTTCGTGTTCAGTCAGGCCTCCTCCATTTCCGGACTCGGTTCGGTGAAGTTCAATGTGTTCTCCGATGCAGACATCCGCGGGTTTTACAACATCACGGGCACCACGACCGTGGGCGGCGGAACGGTGCGTTTCCTTTCGCCGATCACCAATCTCGGCAGCTCGCTCGTGGTCAACGGCCAGTTTACCAACTGTGATCTCGGCTCCAATGCCGTCACCGTCAGCAACCTTAATTTGAAAAAGGGAACAATTACCGGAAGCGGCATCGTTACGGTTAACGGTCCACTGGAATGGAATGAAGGATCGATGCGCGGTGCCGGTGTTACGAATGCGCAACATGGTGTCTTCTTTAACGGTTTAACAGGTTCGGCGGGCTTCAATACCCTCGACCGCACGTTAAACTGCTACGGCAGTTCTTCTGTCCAAACCACGACATCTTCCTTCTGTAATCTCAATTTTGGCCTCAACGCGGCGCTGAACATTATGCCCGGAGCCACCTTTTACGGATCACGCTTCATGATTTCAGGCAGCAGCACTTTCGGTCAAACCAACGGCACGATCACAAACTACGGGAATTTGGTGATCGATACTCCTGGGACCGCAATGTTTGCCTCCGGAACTTTTTTTGTTAACCAGGGTAACATTCAGGTTACGAACAGCTCGCTTGACGTGCGGAGCGGGACCAATCCGTCCGCTTACATCCAGAACGCCGGCTCAGTTCAGCTCCATCATAGCAGTTTTAACATCAATACCACTTCCACAATTAACGGCGGCAGCCTGAGCGGGAACGGATCTATCGGAGATATCGTGAGCAACGGTCTCATCGCGCCTTTTGGCGGAAGTTTGAATCTCTTCCAAAGCACTCTGACCCTGCAATCCAATTCGGTTCTGGCGTATTACTTAAGTGGGACCCAGTCCGGCGTCTCTTTCGGTTACTTCAGCAACGTCTCAACGGCAACGCTTGGCGGCGCGCTTGAGATTGAGTTGAGCGAACCCTTCCAATCGCAAATTCAGAGCTCGGACATTTTTACGGTGTTGTCCGCTCATTCGATCACCGGGCAATTCACCAATGTTGTTAGCGGCGGCCGCTTAACCACCACGGATGGCAGCGGCTCCTTCGTTGTCACTTACAGCGGAAATCAGCTCGTTCTGAGCGACTTTCGCGCGAACTGATTCATCGGTCTCAATTGTGTGGGCCGGCCGAGGCTCACTTTACTCCGCGTCCGCGTCCGAACGAATTTGATCGAGTTTCAAATTCCGTTCATTGCCTTCCCGTGCGCCTTGTAATCACAGCGTTCAGTTTTCTTATTGCCTGTGCCGCCCCTTTCGCCTAGCAGTGAGCGAACTTGGGAGGAAAGGAAGCTTTATGGAAACAGGACTGATCCTCGTCGGCGTGATCCTGGTGCTTGGGGTCTTGCTGGTGCTGTTCGCCGTCGGAACTTACAACGCGCTGGTTACCCTGCGGAACCGGTACAAGAACGCCTACGCGCAGATCGACGTGCAGCTCAAGCGGCGCTACGACCTCATTCCGAATCTGGTCGAGACCGCCAAGGGCTATCTCTCGCATGAGCGCGGGACACTCGAAGCGGTCATCGCCGCGCGCAATGCCGCTGCCTCCGCCAACACCCGCGCCGCGCAGAATCCCGGCGACGCGGTCGCCATGAAAGATCTCTCCGGCGCCGAGTCCGCCCTGGGCGGGGTCCTCGGCCGGTTGTTTGCGCTCGCGGAAGCGTATCCCGACCTCAAAGCGAACACGACGATGATGACCCTGATGGAGGAGCTAACTTCCACGGAGAATAAAGTGTCGTTCGCCCGGCAGGCCTATAATGATGCAGTCATGGCTTACAACACGCGCCGCGAAGTTTTCCCCTCCAATATTTTCGCCGGCATGTTCAATTTCGCCCCGGCTGAGCTGTTCGTCATCGACACACCCGAACAAAGGGAAGCCCCGAAAGTAAAATTCTAGCTCCGGAGTGCCCGCAAGATCGCGACCCGAGCGCGGCGTTGTCATGGATTTCTTCGACCGCCAGGACAAAGCCCGGCGCAAGACCAAACTCCTGGTTTTCTATTTCATCGTCGCGGTTTGCCTGTTGATCCTGTCGGTTTACGTCGCGGTCCTGGCCATTTTCGCCGGCGGAGAAGTCTATGATTCGATCGGAGAAGCTTCCTTTACCCTTTGGCAGCCGGAGCTTTTCTTCTTCAGCGTAATCGGAACCCTGGTCGTCATTTTGATCGGCAGCGTTTCCAAGACGGTCCAACTCTCCAAAGGCGGCAGCGCCGTCGCCGAGATGCTGGACGGACGGCTGATCAATTCCAACGCGACCGAAGCGGATGAGCGCAGGCTCTTAAACGTCGTGGAAGAAATGGCCATCGCCTCCGGCATCCCCGTTCCGCAAGTTTATCTCCTGGAGGACGAAGCCGGCATCAACGCATTTGCCGCTGGCCATTCCACCGGCGACGCCGCCATCGGCGTGACGCGCGGCGGCATGAAGATGCTTTCGCGCGATCAATTGCAGGGCGTCGTCGGCCACGAATTCAGCCACATTTTGAACGGCGACATGCGGCTGAATCTGCGCCTGATGGGTCTGATTTTCGGGATTCTTTGCCTGACGGTGGTCGGGCGGGTCCTGCTTCGCACGCGAGGGCGCAAGAATCCACTCCCGCTGCTTGGGCTCGCGCTGATCGTCATCGGTGGGATCGGTGTCCTCTTTGGCCGTCTCATCCAGGCCGCCGTGAGCCGGCAACGGGAATTTCTGGCTGACGCTGCGTCCGTCCAATTCACTCGCAATCCGGACGGCCTCGCCGGAGCCTTGAAAAAGATCGGCGGACTTTCGAGCGGTTCGAAGCTCGAATCTCCTCACGCCCAGGAAGCCAGCCATTTGTTTTTCGCGAATGGACTGCGCAGTTCCGTCATCGGTTTGATGGCGACGCATCCGCCTTTGGAAGAACGCATCCGCGCCCTTGACCCAGCGTTCGACGGAGAATTCCCGACGGTTACGCCAGAAATCGCTGAGCCCTCTCAGCCGTTTCAACGGCTCACCGCCCAGCCGCCTCCGCTTCCTCCGCCTCTTCCCGTTGTCATCGCTGCGGAAGCCCTCCTGCCGGATGTCGGCAAAATCACGACGCGCCATCTCCAATACGCGGCCGATTTGCAGCATTCCCTTCCGCAAACACTCGAATCCGCCGCGCGCGATCCGCTCGGCGCCAGCGCTCTCGTCTACGCGCTCTTGCTCAGCCACGACCCAGCCGCGCGCGAAAAACAGCTCGCCGAACTTGCCGCGGCAACGTCGGCTCAGGTCCGGGACGAAACGCTCCGAGTCTGGCCCGACACTGAAAGCGTCCAAGTGCAGACGAAGATCCCGCTCGTCGATCTCGCGCTGCCGGCCTTGCGCCAGTTGTCACCCGCTCAATTTCAGCAGCTCCGGACCGCGATTCATATGCTCGTCGAAAGCGACCGGCAGATCGATCTCTTCGAATACATGCTGCAAAAAATTGTCCTTCGCCATCTCGAGCCGAATTTCGTTCCGACCGCGAAACGGGTCACGCAATTCTACGACCTGAAACCGCTGGCGGCGGATTGCGGTGTGCTCTTGTCCGCGACAGCTTACGCCGGCCAGCAAGAAACCGCTCACGCCCAGGCAGCCTTTGCCCGAGGCGCGCAACTACTCACCCGCATCGCCAAAAAGGAAATCCCGTTTTTCCCCAAGGTCGATTGCGAACTGTCACAGCTCGATACCGCGCTCGATCGCCTGACTCTGGCCGTTCCCCAGATCAAAAAGAATGTCCTCAACGCCTGCGCCGAAACCGTCGCCGCTGACGGCATCATGCAGGGTCGCGAGGCCGAGCTGCTCCGCGCCATCGCCGATTCGCTCGATTGCCCCATCCCGCCCTTTATCCCCGCGGCCTAGTCGCTGTAACTTGGAAATCAGCCACCGCGTGGTCAGCAATCTGGGGAGCGCACGCGCCTCGCGTGCTGGTTGCGGCGCCTCGCCGCAACGAACTTTCGAGCCCGGCGTTGTTGGGTGCCGGCTCCTTCCGCCACGTTCCCGAAAAAGTTCGCGCTGGCGGGGCGCCAGCGCCAGCACGCGAGGCGCGTGCGCTCCCCGGAACTCTGCCGCGCACCTGTATCCATTCCGCAGTTACGCTCCACTAGTCCGGGCTTCATTTCGTAGTTTGGCTTGCCCGTGCGAATGCCGACCCATATGGTGGAGGCCATCCAGCTGACGCGCGCCGCCTTGTCGCTTAACTTCGAACATGAACGTTAGGCCCAGATGACAATAAAGCTGTCCATATGAAACCAAATCTCATCGTGTCGATCGCGGTTTTAGCGTCGGGCTTATGGTCATTCCCATCTGGGGCGATCGCGCAACAAGCGCTCGTCATAAAGCCATTGGCCGAAAAAAAGGTGGCGGAGCTGCCAGCCGGCACGCTCTTCTGGCGGATCGAGAACTTCCCCGCGATCGCGGAAGCACGCGCCGCCGCGGGTGCGTGGTCGCTCGTCGCCGAGTCCGCGGGCAAAATCTGGCTCTTTACGCTCGGCCCTGCCGGTGGGGCAACCCGAGGCGGAACCAAGGTCGCGGAAGTGGGACCGATCGGTCGCATCCAGGCATCGGAGTATCTTCTTCAGATCAACGAAGCCACCGGCCCCCCGGGAAGCGTGACGCCGGTCCACACGCATCCGGGCTCCGAGGCATTCTTCGTTCTGGCCGGTGAGCAAAGCATCCGTAGCGCGCACGGCATCATGCGGGTCAAAGTGGGTCAACCGGAAGGGGGTCATGGGGCCGACATGCCGATGCAGGTCTCCAGCAGCGGCGACAAGGATCTGCATTCCCTCGTCATGTTCGTCGTCGATGCCACGAAACCGTTTTCATCCCCGGCCACTTTCCCGGAAGCAACGCCTCACCATTCTGCCTCGCCGCCGCCCGATAAATGAAGCCCAACGAGGCGACCCTTTCAGCGCAGGATCGATGTGCTCGCGCGCGTCTCGGCTTCGTTCACCGGGTGGCAGGAGCCGCTCTGTCGAAAAACGGAATGCCTACCCGACGAATATGCGCGCTGACTTCGGGATCAGTTCGTTCGCCGAACACGATCAAACTGAAACGATATGGAAGCGGGAGGTCGTCCAGGGCGCTGTCGATTCGGCCTGCTAAGCGCCAGTCAAGATTGTGGCCAACCAACGCGAGATCGATATCGGAGCCGCGTGTATGCGTGCCTTTGGCGCGCGACCCGAAAAGGATGGCCCTGGTTACCTCGGGAAAACCCTGTAGCACGCCGTTAATCTGCGAAATGGTCGCATCCGCCAGCCCGTGCTGCGCGTTCATCGCTCCTCCTTCTCGAGCGCGCTGAATGTGTGCAGGAACTCATTGAAGGCTGGGAGATAGAGCGAAAGAACAGCACTCGCGATTTGGTCCGCGACTTCTTCGTTGTAAGTGTGCGATGTCTGATTCCGGCTTTCGATCATCGCCATCCAGTCGTCGCCATCCTCGATCAGCCCCTGCGCGAATGCTTCCCGCGTGGCATCTTTCGATCCGTGAAGCCTTGTCGTCGTGCCGCGCGATTTCAGGAAATCTTTCATCGTATTCCATGCCAGTTCATGCGTGAACTCGAAGGCTTGGATCAGGCCTTGCTGTTCCAGTTCCGTTAATTCACGCTCCCCCGCGGTGGCAGCGGCTTTCGACAGCTTCGCGAACGCTTTGCGAAAACTTTGCAGCCGTTGGCGCCAGCGGATATCGGGATTCGGAGGCATGGATTAGAGATTACCAGAAAACGCTTGATGCAGCAGCGATTTCTTGAACGCTTCTTGCGCCGAAACCGTCGCCGCTGACGGCATCATCCAAGGCCGCGAAGCCGAGCTGCTCCGCGCCATCGCCGACTCGCTCGATTGCCCGATTCCGCCACTTCTTCCCGCGCCCTCTGTTTAGCCGGGTAGGCTGGTTGCTCCAGATTGAACCCGAGACCCCTTGCACCGTGTTCACGTGCAGAAAGATTTACCCCGTGCTTTCGAAACAAAGTTCTCTACAGTAAAACGCCACGTGATTCACGTTCTCCCTGTCGATCTCCGAAACGAACTAATATTGCCCGACGCTTTGGTGGGGATGGTCGCCCCGGCCACCTCTTCTACAGCACGCAGATCCCAGTCTGCCTCTGGTTTCTTTCGAAAAATTAAAGCCAGCGACGAGGACTTGCCAGAATGCCTCCGCGATCGCCGTCGAGAAACTCTATTTATCGACGGGGGCAAACTCGAGACCCTTATCGATCGCGTTCATTACATGAGGCCAAATTTTATTTCACCGAAATATGCTGGATATTGAGTTATTCGCGGGCGGCGGCGGAATGGCGGTTGGCTTGAAAGCTGCGGGATTTTTTCCAGCGGCCCTGTACGAACGCGATGAGCGATCGTGCGAGACTCTTCGGCACAACCTAACGGCGGCAGAACCAACACTGATTGGAACGATTAATGAGGAACACATCGAGAAATTCGAGTGGACCTCCACCAATGAAGAGGTTCGGCTGCTAGCTGCCGGCACGCCGTGCCAGCCTTTCAGTTTGGGAGGAAGTCATAAAGCGCATAACGATTCGCGAAACCTTTTTCCAGAGTTGCTGCGAGTCGTCCGAATGACAAGGCCCCGCGCAGTGTTGATCGAGAATGTGCGCGGGCTTATTCGCGCGTCTTTCCGTCCTTATTTCGAGTACGTCCTGCGCCAGCTAGAGTGCCCTTCTATCATTCCGCGATTTGGGGAACGTTGGTTCGATCACGACACACGTATCCGCGAATACCAAGTATCACTCGGATATGAACCAGAGTACCGCGTCGATTTTCACTCCTTAGACGCTGCCGACTTCGGCGTGCCGCAACGTCGCTTCCGCGTGTTCATCGTCGCTATCCGAAGGGAGTTCGGCGCGTTCGATTTCCCAAAGCCAACTCATTCCCGTCACGCGCTGACCGCAAGTAAACAGATAGGGGAATATTGGGAGTTGCACGAGGTCCCAAAGCGTCAGCGCGAACCGACCGAAGCCGTACTTCCAATGAACGGCACATCTCCGATGTTGCCTTGGGTAACCGTTCGACACGCATTGAGAGGTTTGCCGAAGCCCAGCAAAGCCGAAACCGGAGCGTGGATGAACCATTGGGTTATCAACGGCGCGCGGATGTACAACGGACATAGTGGCAGTTCGTTAGACGTGCCGTCGAAAACAATAAAGGCCGGCGTCCATGGAGTTCCAGGCGGCGAGAACACGTTAATAGACGCCTCGGGCAGTTTCCGATACTACACGCTTCGGGAGGCTGCACGCCTACAGACATTTCCAGATGCTCATTTCTTCACCGGCGCCCGGATTCATGTCACGCGCCAGATCGGGAACGCCGTTCCGTGTGTTCTCGCCACGACATTAGGGAGAGCATTGCTCCCACTTATCATCAGTACCTCTAAGAACAACCACCAGAATGACAACAAACAATAACGACTTCGACCTGAGCCCACATCCGCGCATCTTGCCAATGCTCGGCGAAATCAATCTCGCACCGTGGCGGTGCCTCGCGGAGCTAATCGACAACTCGGTAGATTCGTTTTTGGCAGCGCAGCGTTCTGGTAACGCTGTAGCTCATCCCGAGGTAAGCATTTCTATACCGACCGCCGATGTCGCCAGTGCGAAACTGACCCTTCGCGACAACGGTCCAGGTATGACGATCGAGCGGCTCGAAAATGCGGTGCGCGCGGGTTGGACTGGGAATGATCCAATAAACAACTTGGGCATGTTCGGGATGGGATTTAACATCGCGACTGCCCGTCTCGGAACGCTTACGCGCGTCTGGTCCACCGTCGCAGGAGATAGCGAATGGATCGGGCTCGAAATAGACTTCGACATGCTGATGCGCCAGCGGCATTTCCATACACCAATCTTGCGTCGAGCTAAAGCGGATCCTTCGGAGCATGGGACTGAAGTCTCCGTTGAACGATTAAAGCCGGAGCAAAGACAGTGGCTGAGTCGAGCGGCCAACCAATCGAGAATCAAGAAAGAGCTGGCGCAAGCGTACTCAGCAATGCTCCGATCGAACGGCGTTCCGATCGCTTTTAACCTAAAGGTTAACGGTCCAGCAGTGCGAGGTCGTGATCATTGCGTTTGGGGGGATGGACCGGACGAGCGAGTCGTGCATACAAACCGCTACGGACCAGTTAACGCCTTTCAGCGCGTAGACGTGCGTTTAGACGATCGGCTCTTTTGCACCCGTTGCTGGCAGTGGCTGATTGCACAAGAAACGGCATGTCCGGCTTGCAATACTACTGAAGGAGTCATTTCACGTTCTAGACACGTCCATGGTTGGCTAGGTGTTCAGAGGTATCTCAGCGCAACCGAATATGGAATCGATCTCATAAGACACGGACGGAAGATCGAATACGCTAGCCGAGACCTCTTCAAGTGGACCGCTGACATGACTGCCGAGGAAGAGGAATATCCGATCGATGATCCTCGACATCGAGGACGAATTGTCGGCGAGATTCACATCGACCATTGCCGCGTCACATACACGAAGGATCGGTTTGACCGAAATGATCCAGCTTGGGAGGAGATGGTCGCGATAGTTCGTGGTGAGGGACCTCTTCGCCCGGACAAGGCGTCGGAACTGGGTTTCGGCGAGAACCGCTCGCCCTTATCTCTTCTATTCCAAGCTTTCCGTCGGTCGACGCCTAAGCCAAAAGCGGCAGGATGCTATGCGCGATTATTGATCGTCCCAACGAATGAACTCGCGGAGGATATGGCGAAGCGTTTCTACGCGGCTGATCCCGAATACCGAACGGACTTGAAATGGTGGGAATTAGTTCAGGAAGCCGATCGAGAGCTCCTTCAAGGACAGCAACAGCCAGGAACCGGAACCGCAACAATACCTGGCTTGGTGGACGACGTAACCTCTCAAGAGCAACCCGAAGGCGGACAATCCACCCCAACCCCCGCGCCGGCTCCTGTGCGGACGCAACTGCAAGCGCTTTCGCGGGAATACCGAGACGAGTTGACGAACCAGAGGTGGGACATTCAGGCGTTTAGCGTTCAGTCGTCAGATCCGCTGTTGTCCAAGGATTCTGTTCCGTGGACACTTCGCGCAACTGCCGCAGGGGTACATGAGTTCTACGTTCAACTTCATCATCCAATCTTCGACTCGGCAACGATGACTCCGCTCGACGCGTTGCTTGCAGAGCTGTCTTGGGTTGCAATGGACTTTGTGCGGGGTAGCACTACTCAAGCGAGTTTTGCGCGAATCTTGGCGGGTCTAAGAGACCGATATGCGACCGCAACGAAGCTCGATGAGGTGGCACTCTCTGCGGAGGCTGTTTCTACCCTTTCTGATATAGCTCGCGCGGTCACTACTGCCCTTTCGTCGGCCGACTCTGCCTCGCTTTTCGAAGAACTCTCTCTCTCGGATCGCGAAGCCATTTTGCAGAAGATGGCCAGTCGCACTGTGAGTGAGCCTCAACGTGTGCTCGCCGAGGGCCGTTTTCTCGAGTTCGCACCGCGTCGAACACTCCTAACATTTTTTGAGAAACATCCTGAGTTGTTTTTCGACGGCCACTATTGGGACGAACGTTATGCGATTTTGGATTTCGGCAGTGCGTCGGCGACTGAAGAAGCACGCGCGAGAATAGTTTCCTACTACTTCACCTTACTGGCTGACGCGGTATGGCTCGCCGAAAATGAGCCGGCAGAACTCGCGGATGCGAGTCGGGCTCGCTTGCTGCGCGCCGCACTTGCGCTGGAACTTCTTGAACCTACGTCGCCTGCTGCTCCGGTGACATCATGACCGGAAGTTCAAGCTTCCTCGACGATCGCCGATTATTAGAAGGCCCCTGGCAGGCATTCGAACGTGATGTCGCCCGACTCCTCGTAGCCAATGGCTTCGACGATGTCCGCATCGTTGCGGGATCCGGGGACCACGGTGCGGATGTGGTTGGCGTTAAGGCCAGCAAACTTTGGGTGTTTCAGTGCAAGCATACGACGAGTACGCCCCCTCCGTCCGCTGCCGTTCGCGAGGTTGTCGAGGCAGGAAAATTCTACGGTGCAGACCGGCTCGTGATCGCTTCATCGCGTCCTGCGGGGGAATCCCTGCTCCGCGAAAAGAAACGGTGCGAGCGGCTCGGCCTGATTATTGAACTAGCACAACCGGAGACTCTGCTCGGCATGATGCGGCAGACGCCCGAATATTCAGCCCACCGGAAAACGCTACACCCGTACCAGGAGGAGGCCTCGGCGCGGCTTCGCGCTGCCCTTCTGGACACCGGTCGGGGGCAAGCAGTCCTCGCAACGGGCCTCGGAAAAACGATTATCATGGCGGAGGTATGTGCCGACCTTCTCCGCGACGACGTAATTCCATATCGTAGAATTCTTGTCTTAGCTCATGTGAGAGAGCTGGTTCATCAGCTCCAGCAAAACTTTTGGTATCAACTCCCTAAGTGGGTAGCGACGCATAGATTGGCTGAAGGTGAGATGCCCACATACTGGGACGGGATCACATTCGCTACCATCCAAAGCGCGAACTCACGTTTTGATCAACTTCCCGAGTTTGGTCTTGTACTTGTCGACGAGGCACATCATGTCGGTGCAGAGAGTTTTCGTGAAGTTTTAGCAGCGCTGAATCCCAAGTTCGTTGGTGGAGTCACAGCAACGCCATGGCGCGGCGACGGCTATGACATCGATCAACTCATTGGACCGGCCGTAGTAAAGGTCGGGATAGCCGAAGGTTTGCAGCGCGGGTTTCTAGCGGAGGTCGATTACCGGTTACTTGGAGACAATCTCGATTGGTCGTTTGTGCAGGAAGCATCGAGGTTCGGATACTCGCTTTCCCAACTAAATCGAAGGCTCATCATTCCCACGCGCGACGAGCAAGCGGTCAGAATTGTTAAGGACATCTTTGAAAACGAAAAAAGACACGCTGCTATCGCTTACAGCCCGACCACGGTTCACGCGATAGGTTTCGCTGCAATGCTACGCCGATACGGATTCCGAGCGGAAGTCATGTCGAACGAAACGCCACCGCGGGAACGTGACGTACTGATGTCACGGTTTCGCGCCGGGCAATTGGATGTGCTGACGACCGTAGACCTCTTCAACGAAGGTGTGGATGTGCCAGATGTGGACCTCCTTATTTTTATGCGAGCGACACACAGCCGCCGAATTTTCGTGCAGCAGCTCGGCCGCGGACTGCGTGTTCGCGCAGGAAAAGACAAGGTCGTCGTCCTTGACTTCGTCACCGATCTTCGACGGATCGCCGAAGTCATCCATCTCGACTCGACGGTGCGTAGCGCATCTGTAGAACAACTTGGCCTAGGAGGGCGCCTGATTGAATTTAGCAATCGCTCGGCTGGCAGTTTCCTCCGTGAGTGGATTCTCGATCAAGCCTCACTGTTCGATCGCGAAGATGACCCAACGTTGCAAATCCCACACTTCGACTTTCCAGAGCCGGCACCTCCCGGCGGTGTGCAATGAGTGTTCCAGACGATATTCGAGAAAAGCTGCGCTATAAGCTCTATGAACTCGCCGACGAGAAGGACTGGATGTCATTGTCTCTTGCGGAGAAGTCTGCCACCTACGACGCATGGACGCGTGATCCCGCCGTTGGCGGTATCCTTTCCCGGTTTATTCGAATCAGCGATGTTCGACTTTACCTCAAGGATTCATTGCTCAAGGACTATGCTCGTCAAAAACAATCGGACGACACACTGATTAATCATGTGCTTGGAGTCAGTGGAGCGGAAACCGTCCGATCGGATATAAAGCCTCACGGTCGTGTGTTAGCCGATGGGCGTGTATTTGCTTGGGGACGAGCCAACGCTTGGAAAACAATACTCATGGCAACTTACGAACGTGCGTACAATGAGCCGGGTGGAAAGCCGTTCGGCGTCGTGCTGACAAATGCTTTCGGTCATTTTCATCAGCCTTCGGTTCGCGCGCTTATTGAAACGGCTGCGAGCAAGTTGGGCATAGAGCGCGTCGTATGGCTGGAACGTTGAGCCGACGTGATCCGCTAAGCACGATTGAAAGATCGGCGCGAATGTCGCGCGTGCGATCAACCGGCAACCGCTCGACTGAGCTTTTAGTTGAAACCGTCTTGCGGGCAGCAAGAATCACCGGCTGGCGGAAGCATCCGCAGGATATTCCTGGGCGGCCGGATTTTTATTTTCCCAACAAGAAGTTGGCCGTCTTTGTCGACGGATGCTTTTGGCACGCGTGCCCTCGATGCGCGCGGCGGACACCCCGTGCGCGCCGCCGGTTCTGGAAGACAAAGCTGCTGGGTAATCAGCGGCGTGACAATCGTCTGCGGCGATTACTTGTGCGGCGGGGATTCAGAACGATGCGATTGTGGGAACATGAGCTGCGCGAAGGTAACTGGCTCAGCCGATTACAGCGTCGGCTGGCGAAAGATCTAGCGGTGATAAGCTGATTGGCGTGCACATAACTCAAGAAGAGGAAATCGCCGTCTTGTATGCATTGCATTGCAATGGCGGGACGGCATCAAAATCGGAAGTAGTTGAGCTAATCCTGCGCAATAAACTGCTTCGTCCGCGCGCGGATGACGAAGAACTCGTGGCTACCGGAGAGCCGAGAATCGTAAATCGAATTGCGTGGCTGCGTCAGAATCTAAAACAAAAGGGGGATTTGATGATGCCGCGTCACGGGACATGGCAGTTAACGGCGACGGGCCAGCAACGGCTTTTTCGCTTCGCTAGACGGCTGCGCGATGACGCAGACAGCGATGTGGCTATCCTCGATCAGCAGTTTTTCGAGCGCTTGTCACCGAACTTCGTAGCACGGCTGCGCACATTACCGACGTAAACTCGACGACCTGACAAGCCCAAGTTACGCTACGAGGCCGGGCGTGCGCACACGACCCACAGGCCCTGGCTACAATGAAGGTTCAAACGAGTTGATCTGGGCCGGGTGCGTGGAACGTTCGGGACGACTTGATGAACCCTGAAAACAGATTCCCGGAAGAACTCTTATTGGATGAGCCTGACCGAGGGGTCCGGTTGATTCGGGAGTTTTACGAGCAGTATAACGAAGGGAAACCGAGTTATGGCGGCTGGGGGTGCCAGCATGAGGAGGTCAAGGCGTCGTTTTACCGAAAATCCCTCGAAGCGAATGGCCTCGATGAACGGAGCGTCGGCGTCGACATTGGTTGCCAGGGGGGCGTTCTGATCCGGTTCGTGAATCTCATTTCGTGGGTGGGCGTGGACATCGACAAGCTCGCCCTGGAACACGCCCGGGAAGCGGGCGTGGCCTGTCGCGAGATGGATTTCACCTCGGCCATCGGGTTTCGCGATGAGAGCTTCGACGCGGTGATGATGACGGAGGTGCTCGAGCACCTGCCTTATCCCTCGATCATCGTTCGGGAAGTTCATCGGATCTTGAAGAAAAACCCGCGCAGCACCTATGTCGGTTCGGTTCCGCTGGACTACCATTTGCATCGGCGCTGGAAGGTCATGCGGGGCAAGCGGCTCTCGGGCGAGCAAACGCACGTGCACCATTTCTCTTTCAAGGAGCTGAATCGGCTCCTGAGCTTTCACTTCGAGAAAGTGGAATTCCTGCCGTTGAGTGGAACAGCCGCGCGCCATCCGAAACTGAATCTGCCCTACAACCTGTTTGTGCGGGACATTGCCTGGGCGGCATCGGGCCCGAGGCAAAATATCGAGCGATGGGAGTTAGTCGGGAAAGAGCTGATTTAGCGACGCACCCAGGAGCGCTTCTTGCACTCACACTTTCACTTTCACTTACACTCCCCGTATGCCCAGAGATGTGTAAGTGAAAGTTAATGTGCAGGTGCAAGTATTGACTGCTACTCCGTCCGCAGCGCTTCGATCGGATTCACTTGGCTCGCGCGCCGCGCGGGAAGGTAACAGGCGACGAAAGCGACGGCGGCGAGCGTGATGAGCGCGCCGAGCAACGCGGCGGCATCGAGTGCTCCGACACCGTAGAGCAGGCTGTTCAGCGCGCGGCTGGCGGCGAAGGCGCCAAGTAACCCGGCACCGAGACCAATCCCGATGAGCAAAATGCCCTGCCCAAGAACCAGGCGAAGCACATCGCCGCGACTCGCCCCCAGGGCGAAGCGGATTCCCATCTCGCGGGTGCGTTGGGTGGTGCTCAGCGCCATCACTCCGTAAATTCCGACGCTGGCCAGCACGAGCGCGAGACCGGCAAACGCGCCGAGCAGGCTCATGGTCAGCCGCCGCGCCGCCAGGCTCGCGCCGATGTTTTTTTCCATCGTCGCGACGGCGCCGAGTGGCTGCTCGGGATCGAGCGCCCGAACTTCGCGCTTGATCGCCGGCACGAGCGCGAGCGGATCGCCGGCTTTCAGGCGCACGACCAGCGTGTTGCCGGTCGTGGCGTATTGGGCCGAGCAAAAATAGATCTGGTGGAACTTGAGACTCTCGATGTTGGCTTCGCCGGGCGCTTCACTCCGGACCCGAGCCACCACGCCGACGATGGTGGTCGGCGGCGGATTTTCGACCAGGGTCTGGTTGTCATCGATATTGCGTCCGATCGGATCGACGCCCGGGAAGAATTTCTGGGCGAGCGTTTCGTCGATGATGATCGAACGCGGCCGGCCAAAAACTTCCTGCGGCCCGAAGGCTCGCCCGCGGATGAGCGGCATTCCCATCGCGCGGAAATAGTCAGCGGAAACAACATTGATCTCAGCTGATGGTTCCTGCGACGGAGGCACCTCCGGTGTTCCGGTGATATGGAAACTGCTGTCCCAGGAACTGTCATCGAAAGGAATATTGGAGCCGATGGCCGCGCTTTCGACGCCGGGCAGCACGCGCACGCGCTCCAGGAGCTGGGTGTGGAAGGCGATGGTCTTCTCGTCCTCACCGTAGCGGGCGTCCGGCAGGTCGAGGCTGACGGTCAGGAGGTTGGCCGGGTTGAAATTGATCGGTGCCTGTTGGGCGCGCCAAAAGCTCTTCAAGGTCAATCCGGCGCCCACGAGCAAGACCACGGCGAGCGCGACTTGCGTGATGACCAGGGCAGAACGGGTCCGGTGCTGCCGCACACCGCCGCTGCCGCCGCGCGCGCCATCTTCGTGCAACGCCACCGCCAGCGCCGCGCTCTTTGACACCCGCCACGCCGGCCAGAGGCCGACCAGGACGCCCGCGCCCAGGGCGACGGCCCCGGTAAAGAAAAGCGCGATCAGATCGATGCGCGTTTCCTGGAAGCGCGCCACCCGCGTGGGGCTCAAGGCCAGGATCGCGTCCAGACTCCAGACCGCGAGGAGCACCCCGGCCACCGCGCCGAAAATTCCGAGCAGCACGCTTTCGGCCAGCATTTGCCGCATCAACTGCCACCGGCTCGCGCCGAGAGCCGCACGGACCGCGAGTTCCTTGCCGCGCGAAAGAGCGCGCGCCAGTTGCAGGTTGGCGACATTCGCGCACGCGATCAGCAAGACGCAGGCGACGGCCCCGAGCAGCAATCGCAGGCTGTCGCGATATTCGCCCACGGCCGATTCGAGCAGCAACTCCATTCGCACCCGGCGGGTCGAGTTGGAATCCGGATAAAGCCGTTCGAGCTCCGCCGCGATCGTATCGAGATCGGCGTTGGCCTGCTGGAGAGTGACGCCCGGCTTTAGGCGGCCGATCACGGAAAATCCCGGGTGATTGCCGCGCCGGAGCACGCCCTCCTCTTTTCTGGTGTCCGCGAGCGGAACCCAAATCTCGGCCAGGCGCGGGAAGCGCAGGTCATCCGGCAGCACCGCGATGATTTCGCGCGCGACGCCATCCACCATGACTCGCTGTCCGAGAACGTTCGCGGAGGCGCCGAACTTCGATTTCCACAGCCGCTCGCTGATCAAAGCCACGGGCGCGGCGCCCGGCACATCGTCCTTCTCGACGAGATCGCGGCCCATCAACGGCTTGAGACCGAGGACCGCGAGGAAATTGAACGTGACGCGTCCGCCGCCGATTCGCTCGGGCGTGCCCGTGCCGCCGATAAACGAGAAGTTGTAATTTTCGCGCCGGGTCAGGGCGAGGTCGGTGAACGACCGCTGGCCCGCGCGCCAGTCGAGAAAGTTCGGATAGCTGACGGAACCGTTTGGGAAAGTGGAGTTCCGTTCGCGCAGCATGACGAGCCGGTCCGGCTCCGGATAGGGCAAGGGCCGAAGGAGGACGGCATTAACGACGCTGAAGATGGCGGTGTTCGCGCCGATGCCAAGGGCGAGCGCAAAGATGGCGATCGCGGTGAAGGCGGGGGCCTTCATCAGCATCCGAAGGGCGTAACGCAGCTCGTTCAGCATGGTTTGCATGGGTGAATTCAGGGGAGCGCACGCGCCCTCGCGTGCTGGTTTCGGCGCCCCCGCCGAAAGAGTCTTTTCTTCCCGGGGATAAAGTTCGCGATGGCGAGGGCGCCATCGCCGGCACGCGAGGGCGCGTGCGCTCCCCAATCAATGCGTCTGATCCCCGCTTTCATTCGGCGCGCAAGGCGATGATCGGGTCGACGCGCGTGGCCCGCCGCGCGGGCAGCCACGCCGCCACGAACGCGACAGCGGAGACGAGCAGAACGATGGCGGCGAAGGTGATGGGATCCGAAGCGCCCACGCCAAAGAGAAGACTGTTCAAAAGGCGAGTGGCGGCGAAGGCGCCGGCGAGTCCCACGACCAAACTGATCGCCACGATCGCCATGGCCTGACCAACGATGAGCCGGAAAATAGAGAATTTCCCAGCGCGATGCGGATGCCGATCTCACTCGTGCGCTGCGAAACGGAATACGCCATCACGCCGTAAATGCCGATCGCGGTGAGGAGCAACGCGGTGCCGGCAAAAATCGAAAGCAACATGGCGTTGAAGCGCGGCCGGGCCAGCGCGCGAACAAGGTATTCCTCAAAAACCCGGACGCGGACCAGCGGGATATTGCGATCCATGGCGGCAAGCTCGGAGCGGACCGCCGAGGTAATGCCCGCGGGATTGGAAACATTCGTGCGCGCGACGATCGACATCGAATCCATCGGCATTTGAGACGCGAAGAGATAAACCTCCGGCGTAAACTCCATGTCGAGCGTGCGGTGCTTCACATTGCCGACGACGCCAACAATGGTGCGCATCTGCGATTTCTCGTCGCCGATGGCCCAGCCTGGGTTGATGCGCTTGCCAATCACATTTTGACCTGGGAAAAATTTTTGGGCGAACTGTTCGTTCACGACCGCGACCGGCAGAGACTTGAGCTGGTCCGTCTCCTCGAAGCCGCGGCCCTGCCGGACTGGAATGCCCATGGTCTTGAAATAATCCGAGCCCACGATCCGCATGGGGCTGTCCGGCTGTTGTCCTTCCGGCATGGGTCGTTCCTCGATGTCGAAGGAGCTGACGTTGTTGCTGCCGCTGAGTGGGAGAGGCCAGACCGCCGTGACGGATTCGACGCCGGGAATCGCGCGGAGCCGCGGCATGAATTGATCGAAAAACCCGATGATGTTCTCCGGTTTGGGATAAGCGGCTACAGGAAGTCCAATCCGCGCCGTGAACAGACGCTCGGTGCGCATGCCGGTGTCGACGCGCCCAAGACGGGAGAAGCTTTGAATCAACAAACTCGCGCAAATGAGCAGGATCAACGCGAGCGCCACTTCGATTATGACCAGCACATTGCGAACACGATGTTTCCCCTCCGCGCCGCCCGCGCCGCGAGCGCCTGACTTCAGCGCAGTGTTCAGATCCACATGAGAGGCCTGCCAGGCGGGAACAAGACCGAAGATGATGCCGGTCGCGAGCGAAAGCAGGAGGGTAAATCCCAGCACCGCCCCATCCAGCTGAATCGCGCTGATGCGCGGAATATTCCGCGGCACCGCCGCGATCAAGGCTTCGGTTCCCCATTGCGCGATGAGCAATCCGAGCAACCCGCCGAGTCCGGCCAGAAGCACGCTCTCGGTGAGCAATTGCCGGACGATCCGTCCGCGGCTCGCACCGAGAGCGGCGCGCAGGGCAATCTCTTTGCCGCGGACCGATGCGCGCGCCAGCATGAGGTTGGCGACGTTTGCGTTCGCGATCAGCAGCAGGCAGGCGACCGCGCCAAACAAAACGTAAAGTGCAGTGCGGACGTCCGCGACCATTTCGTCACGGAGCGGCTGCGATCCGGCGCTGAATCTTGTGTTCGTATCCGGATACTTCTTTTCCAGCGCCGCCGCGATCGTCCGCAGTTCCGCGTTCGCCTGCGCGAGCGGCACCCCCGTTTTTACACGGGCGATTCCCTGCAACCAATGATTGCCCCGCTGTTGCGTATTGGGCGTGTTCCCATCGGGAGTCGACGCATCCTCGGCGATCGTGGTGTAAAGCTCGATTGAATCGGTGTGGATGGGGAACTGGAAACCTTCTGGCATCACGCCGATCACCGTGTTCGGGCGGCCATCCAGCATAAGCACACGGCCAATCACATCGTCAGCCCGATTGAAATGGTTCTGCCAGAATCCGTAACTCAGGACAACTTTGAGACCGCCGGGCCCGCCACCCGCTTGCTCATCCGCACGGATGAAACCGCGGCCAAGGATCGGCTTGATGCCGAGGACGTCGAAGAATTCCCCGCTTACCTTTTCCCCCCGCACACTTTGCGCTCCCTTTTCGTCGACCAGCGCGACGGTGCGGTCGCGATAAACCGCCATGCTCGAAAAGCTGCGGTTCTGGTCCCGAAAATCGGCGAAGTCCGGGAAGCACAATGAGTAGAGCCTGGGCGGCGATATGGTCTCGGTCAGATCGATGCCGCCGATGGCCACGAGTTCCCCGGGCGCCGGGAATGGCAGCGGCTTCAAGAGCACCGCGTTGACGACGCTGAAGATGGCGGTGTTCGCGCCGATCCCGAGCGCGAGCGTGAGCACGGCGACGAGGGTGAAAGCGGGTTGCTTGATCAACTGGCGCAGGCCGTAGCGAATGTCGTTTAGCATGAATTGCTGGTTGATGGATTTTCTCTGCGGCGGAGCAGCGAGAACGCTGGGGAGCGCACGCGCCCTCGCGTGCTGGTTTCGGCGCCCTCGCCGAAACAATCTTCAATACCGGTTCGATTAAAGTTCGCGATGGCGAGGGCGCCATCGCCAGCACGCGAGGGCGCGTGCGCTCCCCAGAGAATGGACAATCGCGTCCTCATTCGCTGCGCAAAGCCTCCATGGGATTTACGAGGCTGGCGCGCCGGGCGGGAATCAGACCCGCGATGCCAGCGGTGAGCGCGAGCAGGAAACAGGCGGCGCCATAGCTGACCAGATCGTTGCCACTGATTCCGAAAAGCGAAGCCCGCAACACACGGGACACGATCAGAGCGCCGCCGATTCCGAAGGCCAGACCGAAAGCAACGGCGCGCATTCCCTGTCCGAGGACGAGCCGCAGAACGGCGCCGCGCGTCGCGCCGAGCGCCATGCGGATGCCAATTTCGCGGGTGCGTTGCGCCACGCCGTAGGCAATTGCGCCGTACAATCCCGCCGCCGCCAGCGCCAGCGCGACCACGGAGAAAAATCCAAGCAGCCATCCGCGCAGCCGCTGCTGCCAGAGGGAATTCCCAACTTCCTGTTCCAGCGACGTGAAGTTAAACACTCCCACTTCAGGCGCGGCCGCCGCGATCTCCTTTCGAAGCGCCGGAACGAGGCTGAGGGGATCGATGCCGTCGCGCACCCGGACAAGAAAATGCATCTGCTTCCAGGCGAGTTGCGGACTTGGCTTGTAAATGTCGGGACCGGCCTCGCCGTCGAGCGACTGATGGCGCACATCAGCCACCACCCCGACGATAGTCATCCAGACCGGGTCGGGGCTGGCGCTGGACCAACCGCTCTCGGGCTTCCCGAGTTTCACGCGCTTGCCGACCGCATCTTCCGCCGGCCAGAGGCGCTTCTTCAAACTCTCACTGATCAGGCAAACGCGTGGCGCACCCAATTTGTCGCGCTCGTCGAAAACTCGGCCGTGCCGAAGTGGGATCCGGACGGTTCGAAAATAGCCGGAGCTAACGGTCTGAAAGTTTGCGCGCGGATTGCGGCTTTGCTCGTCGGGCGATTGATGCTCGGCCGTGAACTCCGTGCGGTTCCAGGGCCGTTGTGGCACAAACGGCGGACTGTTGTTCGCACCGACCGCTTCCACCTCCGGCATCCCGCTGAGCCGATGGAGCAAGCGCGAGAACCGGTCGACCCGCGCCTGGGCGGGTTCCTCGCTGTTGTAAGTGGGATTTACTTCCATCATCAGGACGTTGCGCGCGTCGAAGCCGGGATCGACCTCCTTCAATTTCAACATGCTGCGCAGGACCAGACTGGCGCCCACGAGCAGGACGACGGAGACGGCCACCTGCGCCGCGGTCAGGATCTCGCGAGACCGGGCACCGGCGCCGCTGGTATGGGCTGTGCCAGCCGCTTTGAGCGATTGCGAAATCCCGGCGCGCGTGGCCTGCCACGCGGGAAGCGAACCGGCGAGCAGGGCCGTGACGCACGAGACGATCACCGTGAAAAGCAGCACGCTCGGACTCACCGTGATCCTTATCCAAAAAGGCAACTCAATCGGAACCGACGGGGCGACGAGATCAACCAGCCAAAAGGCCAAAATCGCTCCGGCCACGCTGCCGATGAGCGCCAGCAACCCGCTTTCGATCAGGACCTGCCGAGCCAGCCGCCATCGGCTTGCGCCGAGCGCGCTGCGTACGGCCAGCTCGCGTTCGCGGGTCGTGGCACGCGCGAGCAAAAGCTGGCTCACGTTGGCGCAAGCGATCAGGAGCACGCCGCCACAGCCGGCCAGCAACAAGAGCAACGAAAAACGGACATTGCCCGTCCAGTGATCGCGCAAGGGAATGACCGCGGATCCGATTTCCTTATTTGTATCCGGATATTGTTGCGCGAGGCGATCGGCGATCAGCGTCATCTCCGCCTGCGCCTGCGCCAAGGCAACTCCCGGCTTCAGCCGTCCGATCGCCTGGTCCGCGCGCCACGAGCGGTCATCGCTCCGTCCAAACACCGAGGCCATCGGGACCCAGAGATCGCTCTGCGACGGAAACCGAAAGCCTGCGGGCATTACGCCAACGATCGTCCGCGGCGTCCCGTCGAGGCGGGCTTCACGTCCAATGACGTTCGGATCACCGCCGAAAGTTCTTCTCCAAAGCCGGTCGCTGATCAGCATCACTTTGGACGCATTGGGTTCGTCGTCGGCCCGGATCAGGTTACGTCCGGCCACAGGCTCAACGCCAAGCAAGGAGAAAAGGTTCGCCGTGGTGAAAGTGGTCTTGAGCGTTTCTGTCATGCCGCCGGGCGACTCGAGATTTCCGTTCCAGCGCAGGTTGAAAAACGCGATGTCGGAAAAACTCCGGCTTTGCTTCCGCCAATCGACAAAATCAAGATAGTTCACTCCGAGATCGCTGCCGGAACGTGTGCTGCGCGACTGGAGCATCACTAATTTCTCCGGATCGGAGTACGGGAGCGGTCGCAGGAGAAAGGCGTAGATCACCGCGAACATCGCGCTGGTAGCGCCAATGCCGAGCGCGAGGGCGAGAATTGCCGTGACACTAAAGCTCGGGGCTTTGAGCAGCTGCCGGAAAGCGTAGCGAAGGTCCATCATGTATTACGGAGCGAATTGTCTTCTTTGGGGACCGCCCGCGCCTCGCGTGCCGGCGATGGCGCCCTCGCCATCGCGAACTTGTTCTGTCTTGCTGAAACACGAGTGTCGAGCCCTGCGAGAAGTTCGTTTCGGCGAGGGCGCCGAAACCAGCACGCGAGGCGCGTGCGCTCCCCAGCAACCAGAATTGCCGTTTGGATATGCGCAGGTCATTCGGCGCGCAATGCCTCGATCGGGTTCACTTTTGTGGCGCGATTCGCCGGGAAAAAGCAGGCCACCAGCGCAACCACGGCAAGCAGGACGGTGATGGTGGCGAGCGTGAGCGGATCATACGCGCTGGTATTGAAAAGCAGCGAGCCCATCGCGCGCGACGCGGCGAGCGTTGCCAACAGTCCGATCAACAGGCCCAGCCCGATGAGCTTGCCGCCTTGGGTGAGAACCAGTCGCAGCACATCCCGCTGCTGTGCCCCGAGCGCCATGCGGATGCCGAATTCGCCGGTGCGTTGCACGACGTTGTAAGCCATCACGCCGTAAATTCCGACCGCGGCAATGACGAGAGCCACACCCGAAAACACGCTCAGCAGCGTCATCGCGAAACGCTGGCGTGCGATACTGTCGGCCATGATCTCTTCCAGCGGACGAATGGCGCCGACAGGCTGGTCCTTGTCCACCGCGTAAACGGTCGAACGCAACGCGCCAAGCAGCGCAGCCGGCGAGCCGTTGGTGCGCACGACGACGTTGACGGACGAGAAGGGAACTTGCGCGAAAGGCTCGTAGGATTGCGCGCTGGTGGTTTTGTCGACGCCATATTGCTTGATGTCGCCGACAATGCCGACGATTTCGCGCCAGCTATCGGGCCCGTTGGTGATGTTGATCCGTTTGCCGATCGGATTCTCATTCGCGAAATGCTGGCGTGCCATCGTCTCGTTGATAATGGCGACACGCGGCGCCTTGGCGTCATCCTGCGGAGTAAAGACGCGACCCCGAATCAGGCGGATGCCCATCGCTTTGAAATAATCAGGCGTGACGGCGTAATAATTGGTGCTCGGCAGATCGCTCGGTGCGATGGCAGGCCGGCCCTCGATGTTGAAGCCGAGAACATAATCGCTGACCAGAGGCATGGAATGCGTCACGCCGGCCGACTGCACGCCGGGAAGCGCTTTCACGCGCTCGAGCAGCGCGTCGGCAAAGCCGGTTTGCTGCTCGGGCGTTGCGTATTTCTTCTGCGGCAGCGAAAGCCGCAGCAGCGTCGCGTTTTCCGGGATGAAACCTGGATCGACGTGAGTGAGCTGCATGAAACTGCGTGCGAGCAAACCCGCGCCGCCCAGGAGCATGAGGGCAAAAGTCACTTCGATCACGACAAGCGCACTGCGCATTCGGCCTCGCGCCCCGCCTTCCGTGGAGCCGCGCGTGCCCTGCTTCAGCGCCTCGTTCACATCCGCTCGTGCCGCGAGCCATGCGGGCGCGACGCCGAAGACCAAACCCGTCATGATGCTAAGTGCGAACGAGAACATGAGGACGCTGGAGTCGAGACGAATTTCGCTGATGCGCTCCAGACTGGTGGGGGCAAGGGCGAGGAGCGCATCGAGTCCCCAGCGCGCCAGAATCAGACCGGCCACGCCGCCGCAAAGGGAAAGGACAACGCTCTCGGTCAGGAGCTGGCGAACGAGCCGGGCCCGGCTGGCGCCGAGCGCCGCGCGAATGGAAATCTCGCGATGGCGTGCGGTGGCGCGCGCGAGAAGAAGATTGGCGAGGTTTGCGCAAGCGATGAGCAGGACACAGCCGACGGCGCCGAGGAGCGTGTAGAGCACCGGTTTTACGTCTCGCACGAGATAGTCCTGCATCGGCATCATGAAAACGCCCCAGCCTTTGTTCGAATCAGGATATTGCTTCGCGAGCTGGGCCGCGAGGAGATCCAGTTCCGCCTTCGCCTGGGCGAAAGTCACGCCGGACCGGAGGCGGCCCACGACGTTGATGTAATGCCCGCCCCGAGCGTCGTTGGCGGTTTCATCCGGCTTGAACGCCATTGGCATCCAGACATCCACCTTGCTCGTCAGGCCAAACCCAACCGGCGCGACACCCACGACGGTGTACGGTTCGCCATTGAGTTGAATGGCGCGTCCCACCGCGTCGCTCTTGCCGCCGAAGACGCGTTGCCAGAAGGGATAACTCAGCACGACCACATGGTTTTTCCCCGCCGCGTCTTCTTCCGGAAGCAACATCCGGCCGAGGACCGGTTTCACCCCATAAGTGTCGAAATAATGCGCCGTGGTTTTCACGCCGACGAGCCGCTGCGGTTCACCTTCCCCCGTGAGATTCACGCCCGCGCCCGTGTAGGCCGCGAGATATTCATACGACTTCGTCTGCTTTTTCCAATCGAGGTAGTTCGGCGGCGAGACGGTAAATTCAGGGAATTGCGGCAGCTGCGTCTCGCGAATGACGACAATCCGGCCTGGCTCCGGATAGTCGAGTGGACGGAGCAGCACCGTATTAACGACGGAAAAAATCGCGCTGCACGCGCCGATGCCGAGCGCGAGGGTGAGGATGGCGACGATGGTGAAGCTCGGGGCTTTGACGAGCTGACGAAAAGCGTAACGAAGGTCGGTCATCATGGAATTTTGCTTTGGTTTTTATTCTGTGCGCAAGGCGGTCATTGGACTGATCCGGGTCGCGCGGCGCGCGGGCAGCCAAGTGGCGAGGAATCCGGCCAGCGCGAGGACGATCGGGGCAATCGTAAACGCCAGCGGATCGAGCGCACTGACTTCGTAGAGCATGCTGCTGACAAGTTTTCCGGTGGCGATGGCGAACACCAGTCCCAGCCCGATCCCGAACGCCAGCATGGCAGCCCCTTCGCGCAGAATCATCCTTTGCACGGTGGCGCGTTGCGCGCCCAGGGCCATGCGGATCCCAATCTCACGCGTGCGCCGCGCGATTGAGTAAGCCTTCACGCCGTACAGGCCGACCACGGAAAGCCCAAGGGCGAGTCCGCCAAAAACGGAAGACAAGGCCGCGGCGGCGCGGACGAGCCAGATTTCGAAGTTGCCGTCAAGATGCCGCGCGAAACTCTTGATCGAGAGGACGGGGAGCAAAGGGTCCATGCCGTGCACGGTTCGGCGCAACAGGTCGGGCGCAACCGCTTCGTTCGCCGCGGCAAACGATCTCATTTTCACGAAGAAGAAAGCGCTGCTCTGAAAGCCGCGCGCGAATGGCAGGTAGATCGCGCCGCCGATTCGCTCCTCGAAGACCCGGTCGCGCGTCGCCGGGACGATGCCGATCACCTCCACGCTCTCGCCCGGCTTGATGTCGCCCACTTGCTTCGCATCACTCAAATCGTCACCGGCAAATTGCAGGCGCTGGCCGAGGGCGTCGTCATCGGGCCAGAGTTGTTTCGCGAGCGCTTCGTCGATGATGGCCACGGCGGGACCTCCCGCCTGGGTCGCTTCGGCGACGGTGAAAGCGCGGCCGCGCAAGAGCGGGAGCCCAACGGTGTTGAAGTAATCGGCGCCGACTCGCAGCCATTTCGGTCGAAACGTGAGTCCGTCATCCGCGGCGGCGGGCTGAACGCCGGCACGCTGCACTTTCCTGCTCCGCGAAATCATTCCAAAAGGAACCGTCGCCGAAATGCTTGCCCTCTCGACGCCGGGCAGCGTGGCGAATCGCTCCTCCAACGTGCGATAAAGTTCGCGCGCGCGGGGCCCATCGAAACCGCCGAGGCTCGCATCCACTTCAACGAGGAAACTCCGCTCGGTCTGCAATCCGGTTTCCACCGAACTGGCCTTGCCGGCGCCGCGGATGAAGAGGAGCGCCGCGGTGAGCAACGCCAGCGAGCAGGCGATCTGCACGGTCACGAGGGAATGGCGCGGAAGGAATTTCCAGCGACGGCGGACGACATCTTCGCTCGCGTTTTCTTTCAGGTCGGCGAGGCCAGCCCTATTCGAGAGCTTGAGCGCGGGCCCGAGCGCGAAGGCCAGCGTAGCCAGGATGCAGAAGCCAAGCGTGGCCGCCACCATTGCTGGATTTGGTCCACTTTGCCAAACGATGTTGAAGGGGACCAGGGAGCTGACCGACGCAATCAGCAAGTCGGACATCCAGACTCCAAGCAAAAGGCCCACCGCTCCGCCGAGCAAGGCGAGGAGCAACCCTTCGGTTAAGAGCTGTCGCACGATCCGGCCGCGGCTGCCGCCCAAGGCGAGCCGGATCGCGATCTCTTTGCGCCGCGCGATGCCACGAGCCAGCAGCATCGCGGCGAGATTGAGACACGCGATCACCAGAACCACGCCGGCCAGCACGAGGAACAATGTTCCCACGGTGCCCAGCATGGCTTCTCCGTCCGAGGGACTGGCGGCATTATCGAAACGGGGAACCGGGGCGGTGACGAATGTCTGGTCTTTTTGTTCAACCGGGAACGCCTGCTCGAGGTTTGCGGCCAGTCCCTTCAACGAAGGCTCAGCCGCGGCGGCGGTGAGGCCGGGTTTGAGACGGCCGGTCACCAGCAATTGCCTGCCGGCGCGATCTCCAAAAGACCCGCGATCGCCGGCCCAGAAGTCATTGGCGATCTGGCCATACACGCTGAGCGGCAGCCAGATTTCGGCGCCGAAAACGTGCATCGTGCCGGTAAATCCTTTCGGCATGATGCCGACGATCGTGAATCGGCTGCCGTTGATCACGATTTGCGACCCGAGCACCGCCGTGTCGCCTCCCCGTTTTTGCCACAAGCTGTCGCTCACAATCGCAACGGCCGCGCTGCGACCCGGCTGCTCTTCTTCCGGCAGGAAGGTGCGTCCCAGAATGGGCGCCACCCCGAGGCCGGAAAAGTAATTCGAAGAGACGATCGCGGCGAAGGTGCGGCGCGTGTCTCCTTTTTCACCGAGGCCGACCATCGCGAGATTGTGCGCCATGGTGTCGGAGAAAACGGTGTTCTGCTCCTTGATGTCGCGATAGGTCGGGTAAGAAAAGGAGCGGAAAGTCTTCGGGTTTTTCTTGTCTTGCGAATAGACCTGCACGAGCCCGCCCGGATTTGGATATCCGGGGGACTGGAAGAGCAGCGTGTGGACGAGACTGAAAACGGCGGTGTTGGCGCCGATGCCCAGCGCCAGCACGGTCACAGCGGCGATGGTGAAACCGGGCGATTTCAGAAGCTGCCGAAAGGCGAAACGGACGTCATTCATAGTGGCGCGGCGAATTGTTGTCTCTGGGGAGCGCACGCGCCTCGCGTGCTGGTTTCGGCGCCCTCGCCGAAACGAACTTCTTGCAAGACTCGACGCTCATCTCCAGAAAAGCAGAACAAGTTCGCGATGGCGAAGGCGCCATCGCCAACACGCGAGGGCGCGTGCGCTCCCCAGAGGAAATCGAACCTGCGAGTGGGATATGTCATTCTGTGCGTAGTGCCGCCATTGGGCTGATTCGGGTGGCGCGGCGGGCGGGCAACCACGTCGCAAGCAACGCCGCGATCGCCAGCACAGCCGGCGCAAGCGTGAACGCAAAAGGATCCGCGGGGCTGACCTGGAAAAGAATGCTGCTGACAATTTTACCGGTGCCAAAGGCCAGGAGAAGTCCCAGGGCCAGACCGGCAACCACCATCGCGATCCCTTCGCGAAGAATCATCCATTGCACCGTCTTGCCTTCCGCTCCGAGCGCCATCCGGATCCCGATCTCGCGGGTCCGCCGCGCGACCGAATACGCTTTCACCCCATAGACGCCGATCACCGCCAGGCCCAGCGCCAGCCCGCCGAAAATGGAGAACAACGCCGCCCCGGCGCGAACGACCCAGAGCTGCGGATTGCCATCGATATGTTTTTCGAAAGTTCTCAGCTCCAGGACCGGCAACAACGGATCGATGCTTTGCACGGCCCGGCGCAGCAACTCCGCCGTCGCGGATTCGGCTCTCGCCGGAAGCGAAGCAAATTTCACAAAGAAGAAGACGTCGTTCTGAAAGCCGCGGGAGAACGGAAGATAAAGCGAGCCGGCCGGCTCTTTCTCGAACAATCTGTTTCCCGTGGCCGGCACGATGCCGATGATCTCGATCGGCTCGCCGCGTTTGATCTCGCCGCCGCCATCGTCGCCACTTTCCGGCGGCGCGTTTTCGAGGACGGGAAACTGAAGATGTTGCCCAAGCGCCTCACCATCCGGCCACAATTTCTTTGCCAGCACTTCGTCGATGATGGCAACGGCCGGTCCGCCAGGCTGGGTGGCCTCGGCGGCGGTGTAAGTCCGGCCCCGCAGCAACGGCAGTCCCACGGCTGCGAAATAGTCCGCGCCCACGCTGTTCCAGACCGGGGTGAAACGCAGGCCCTCCGCTGGGGTCGCGGGCCTCGCATTTGGCGTGGGGCGAAGCCCGGCACGGAGGACGGCTCTCCGAATGGTGTTGGTTCCGAATGGAACCGTCGCCGAAATGCCGGCGTGCTGGACCCCGGGAAGCGCCGAGAATTTTTCGCCGGCGCCGCGGTAAAAATCCCGGGCACGCTTCTGATCGAATCCGCCCAGGCTCGCGTCGATTTCAACGAGGAACACATTCTCGACCTGCAATCCCGTTTCGACCGAAGTCGCTTTCCCGGCGCCTCGAATGAAAAGCGCGGCGGCGGTGACGAGGGCCAGGGAAAAAGCGATCTGCACCACGACGAGTGGATTGCGCGGAAGAAATCTCCAGCGCGGCCGGTGCACGTCTTCACCGGCTTGCTGTTTTAGATCGCCGAGGACGGCGGCGCGCGAAAGCTTAAGCGCGGGGCCGAGCGCGAAACAGATCGTGCCCAGAACGCAGAAGCAGAGCGTCGCCCCCAGCATCATCGGATTGGGGCCGCTCAGCCAGACGATATCCATCGGCAAAATTTTGCCAAGCGAGGCGACGAGCAAATCGGAAGACCAAAGGCCGAGAACCAATCCACCAATCCCGCCGAGCAGCGCGAGCGCGAAGCCTTCGGTAAGAAGTTGCCGGACGATGCGGCCGCGGCTCCCTCCGAGCGCCAGGCGGATCGCGATTTCCTTCCGCCGCGCGGTGCCGCGCGCGAGCAGCATGTTCGCCAGGTTCAAGCAAGCGACGAGCAGCACCACGGCCGCCATCACGGCCAGCAACGCGCCGATCATGGGGACCGGGTCGTCTTCGACCGGGTCCGTGCTCGTGGCGAAACGGTTGAGCGGCGCCGTCATCAGCGTCTGGTCCTTTTGTTCGACCGGAAACGCAGCCTCCAAATTTGCCGCGAGACCTTTCAAGGCTGGCTGCGCCGCTTCCGCCGTGACCCCCGGCTTGAGCCGGCCAATGACCAGGAGCCGGTCGCTCCCGCGGTCCGTCAGCGCCCTGATCCGCGCGCCTCCCCGATCACTCATGATTTCGTCGTAAACGCCGAGCGGGAGCCAGGCTTCCCGGGAAAAGACGCTCTCCGTCCCGGTAAACCCCTTCGGCATAATGCCGACGATGGTAAAGGCCCGGCCGTTGACGAGGAGCGGACGTCCCAGGACCGAAGGATCGCGCGAATGTTTCTGCCAATAACTGTAGCTCACGACCGCGACGCGCTCGCCGCCGGGTTTCTCCTCCTCGGGGAGGAACGGGCGTCCGTAGGCCGGCAACACTCCGAGCACTGAGAAATAATTGGAGCTGACGATGTCCACGACCGCGCGACGGATGTTTCCCTTTTCGCCGAGTCCGACCAGGGCGTCGTCGTGCGCCAGCAGGCCTGAGAAAACCGAGTTCTGGTCGCGAATGTCGCAGTAGGTCGGGTAAGAAAAGGCGCGGAAATTTTTCGGATCTCTTTTGTCCTGTGAAAACAGCTGCACGATCTCCGCCGGAGTCTTGTAGGCCGGCGGGTCGAACAGCATGACGTTCACCAGGCTGAAAATCGCGGTGTTTACCCCGATGCCGAGAGCCAGGACGGCAACCGCGGCAATGGTGAAGCTGGGCGATTTCCAGAGTTGGCGGAACGCGAATCGAAGATCGTTCATAAATTTAGCTTCTGGAATGAGGGAGGGCGGAAACGAAAGCTTCCCCTCTGGGGAGCGCACGCGCCTCGCGTGCCGGCGATGGCGCCTTCGCCATCGCGAACTTGTTCTGCTTTCCTGAAAATGAGCGTTGAACGCTGCAAGAAGATCGTTTCGGCGAGGGCGCCGAAACCGGCACGCGAGGCGCGTGCGCTCCCCAGAAAAGACGGCCGATTACGCGTAGATCTTGAATCATTCCGTGCGCAGCGCTTCGATGGGGTTGACCAGACTGGCGCGGCGCGCGGGAATCAGGCACGCGAGCAGCGCGACAATCGCCAGCGTCACGGACGTGCCGGCAAGGAGCGCGGGGTTATGCGCCGAGACTTCGTAAAGCTGCGTGGTGAGCAAGCGGCCGAGCGCAAGCGCCGCGGCCAACCCAAGCACCAGGCCGATAATTACCGGACTCATTCCCTGTTTCACGACCAGGCGCAAAACGTCGGCGGTCTGGGCGCCCAGCGCCATGCGGACGCCGATTTCTCCGGTGCGCTGTTCCACGGTGTAAGCAACCGCGCCATAAATGCCGACCATGGCCAGCACGAGCGCGATCCCGGCGAAGGCGCCGAGCAGCGTCATCGTCAGCCGGCGCTGGCCTAACGATTGGTCAATGATCTCGTTCATCGTCCCCGGCTGGATGATTGGAAGCGCTGAATCGATCTTGCCCAGTGCGCTCCGCACCATTCCGGCGGTGGCCTCCGGTTTTACTCCGCTGCGTGCGGTCACGAGAAAGAAAGCGAAGGAGCGTTGCGGCCAGGGGCGGTAAAACTCGACCTCGTTCGGGCGATCGAGCCTGGTGGAACGAACGTCCGCGACCACGCCGACGATTTCCGCGGGAAGTCCGGTGTTGTTGTCCGGGCCGAAGAAGACCCGTTTGCCGATCGGGTCTTCGCCGCCGGGGAAAAGTTTTTGGGCAGTCGATTTGCTGATGAGGACGACAAGCGGCTTATCGACTCCATCGCGCTCGTCGATATCGCGGCCGGCCAGAAGTGGAATGCCGAACGTTTTCAGGAAGCCGGGCGAGATGCTGCGTGTGAGCCCGAGCGGACGTTGATTGACCGGCGCCGGGTTGCCATCGACTCGCGCATACGGCGAACGCGACTGGTTGCCGGCCAACGGCACGCCATCGCTCATCGACGCCGCTTCAATGCCAGGCGTATTTTTCAATTCCGCCAAAAGCCGGTCCACGAAGCGGGCCTTGGATTCCGGGTCGGGATAACTCGCAGGTGGAAGACCGATGCCCCCAACCCAAAGGCGATCGGGATTGAACCCCGATGGCTGCCGGCTCAAGCGCATGAAACTCGCGATCAGCAGCGCGGCGCCGGCCAGCAGGACGACGGAAAGTCCCACCTGCGCGGCGACCAGGCCGCGACGGAAACGCTGTTGCCCGCGGCTGCCGCTGATGGCGCGGCCGCCGTCCTTTAGTCCATCGACGAGATCGGCGCGCGAACTTTGCCACGCCGGATAGAGGCCCATCGCGACACCGGTGAGCAGGGAGAGCCCGAGGGTAAAGAGCAGGACCGGGGCGTTGAGCGAGATGCCGGCCTCGAGCGGGAGATTATCGGCCGCCAGTTTCGGGATGACCGAGACGACCCAGAGCGCGAGACAGGTGCCGACGACGGCCGCGAGCAGACTGACCAGCGTGCTTTCAAAAACGAACAAACGCACGACACCGCCGCGCGACGCTCCCAGCGCCATGCGCAACGCGATCTCGCGGCGGCGGCCCGTGAACCGAACGAGCAGCAAATTCGCGACGTTGCTGCACGCGATGAGCAAAACGAAGCTGACCGCGGCCAGGAGCGTGAGAAACGCCGGACGCAGATCGCCGGTCGCGTCTTCGGCGGCTGGAATCACGACGGGCGACCAGGAGTTGTCGGCGTTTTCGGGGTGCTGTTCGCGGTAACTCTGCTGAAGGGCAAGCATCGCGGCGCGCGCCTGTTCGATGGTCACCCCCGGTTTCAGGCGGCCGACTACCCGCAGGAAGCTTACACCCCGCATCAGCCGCTCACGCGTCAATCCAGGCAGCTCGAACGGCTTGGCGGTGACGACCTCGAGGTCGCGCCCGAACCACGCCACCGGCAGGTTTGGCAGCACACCCACGATGGTGGTGGGCACGCCATTCAGGGTGACGCTCCGTCCGAGGACATCCGGATCGGCATTGAGCCGGTTGCGCCAGAAGTTTGCGCTGACCAGAGCGACATCCGCGGTCATCTCTTCCCGCGGAAGGAAGAGCCGGCCGAGAATCGGGCGCAGGCCAAGCGTTTCGAAATAATTCGCGGTGACGTTGTCCCCATTCACTTGAATCGGATCCCCGAGCCCGGTCAGAATGAAACCGGTTCCAGCGTCCGCGGCGAAGCTGGAGAAGACGGTCTGGCCATCGCGGAAATGCCAGAAACGCGGAACGGACATCGACAAGTCCTCGAGGTTTCGCTCCTTCGCTTCGGCCCGGAGGATGATGAGGCGGTCCGGCTCGGAGAACGGCAGTCCGCGCAAGAAGAGCGAGTGAATCAGGCTGAAGATCGCGGTGTTCATACCGATGCCGAGCGCCAGGGTGAGCACGGCGAGCAGCGTGAATCCGGGAGACTTGAGGAGTTGGCGAAGGGCGAAGCGGAGATCGATCATGGGAATTTGCGATGGTGGATTTGCGATTTGCGATCGGGAAAATTCATTCGGCGTGGAGCGCTACGATGGGATCGACGGCACTGGCGCGGCGGGCGGGCAGCCAGCAGGCGACAAACGCGACGGACAACAGCGCAACCGAGAGCGCGAGGAACGTAAGCGGATCGGTGGCGCTGACGCCGTAGAGCAGCGTGGCCATTAGGCGCGTCAAGCCGATCGAGGCGGCGATGCCGAAGACGATGCCGGCGGCGACTAGGGTCATGCCCTGACGCAGGATAAGGCGCAAAACATCGCGGCGTTGCGCGCCAAGCGCGATGCGGATGCCTAGCTCTCGCGTGCGTTGCGCAACCGAATACGAGATCACGCCATACAACCCGATGGCGGCCAGGAGAAGCGCGGCGCCGGCGAAAATGGCCAGGAGCAGCATCGTGAACTTTTTCTGGAGTAACGAACGCGCGATAAGGTCGTTCATGGAGCGCGGATTGCCGAGTGGCAGCGATTTGTTGACGCTCCAGACGGCTTCCTGCACCGCGGGCAAAATCGTCAGCGGATTTTCCGGAGCGGTGCGGACCGCGATGAAAAGCGAGGGCCACAGGCCCTGTCCCAAGGGCTGATAAAGTTCAGGGCGGGGCGCGGTCTCGAGAGCAAGATGCCGGACATTGCCCACCACGCCCACGACCTGAAGTTTTTCGTCTTTCGGGCCGTAATTTTCTATGTACTGCCCGATTGGGTCTTCACCGGGAAAGACTTCCTTCGCGGCGGCCTCGTTGATGATCGCGACCAGCGGCGCGCCTTTCCCATCGTGTTCGGTGAAGTTCCGGCCGCGCAGATGGGGAATCCCAATGGTTCGGAAATAATCCGGCGTGGCGATGCGAACATCGGCGCGGTCTTCCTTCGTGCTGCCGGGCCGGTTGAAAGTGCGCGAGCTGTTTCCGCCCGAGAACGGGAGCCGGCTGATCGCCGCGACGCGTTCCACCCCCGGCACGCTCGTCAAACGCTGAAGAACCTGCTGGTAGAATTGGATCTGGCGGTCTTCGTCCGCCGTGGCCGACGCGCCAAGACTAAATATGAGGAGGCGGCTGGGATCAAAGCCGGGATCGACTTTCGTCAGGTTCGCAAAGCTCTTGATCATCAAGCCCGCCCCGATGAGCAGGATGAGGGACAAGCCGACTTCGGTTGCGATGAGAAAGGCACGGCGCCGGCTTCCACCGCCGGTGCTTCCGCGTTCGCCCTGTTTTAAGGACTCGGCCGGGCTGGCGGAGGAAGAAGAAAGGGCGGGAACAAGCCCAAAGAGAATGCCGGTGATGACGGATACTCCGAGGCTGAAGGCGAGGACCTGGCCGTTGAGCCCAATCGCTTTGAAATTCCGCAGACCGGGCGGCGCCATCGCCATGAGCAACGGGATCGCCCACGCTGCCAGCACCGCGCCCAGGATCCCGCCGATCAACGCCAGCAGAACGCTTTCGGTGAGCAGCTGTCGGATCAGGCGATAACGGCTCGCGCCCATGGCCGCGCGGATTGAGATTTCGCGACTGCGCGACGCGGCCCGCGCGAGCAAGAGATTGGCGACGTTTGCGCAACCGATGAAGAGCAGAAAACCGACGGCGGCGAAAAGAAGGAGCAACACCGGGCGGACGCCGCCAACGACTTCTTCGTGCAATGGCGTCACGCGGATGCCGACGTCGCGGTTGTCAGTCGGATATTGGTTCTCGAGCCGGCGGCTGATCGCATCCATCTCGGCGCGCGCCTTCGCGAGGTTCACTCCCGGTTTCAGCCGGCCAAAGACATCGAGATAGTTGCTGCCCCGGACCGGCCGCGGATCGACATTCGGCCGGATCGAATTGGTCGGCACACCGAAGGCGGAAGGGACCCAAAGTTCGCCATAACCATCCGGCACAAAATTTGGCGGCATCACGCCCACCACCGTGTGCGGCTCGTCGTTCAGGGAAATTTCCCGGCCGATGATGCCGCGATCGGAAGCGAAACGGCGGGTCCACAATTCGGAACTGAGGACAACGACGCGGTTGTGCCCGGGTTGCTCGTCGGAGGGAAGCAACGTGCGCCCGAGGACGGGAGACACACCGAAGAGTGGAAACAAACTGGAAGTGGCCATCGTGCCGCGGACGCTCTCGGGGCGGTCGCCATCGGTCAGGTTGAATCGCTCGCCGCGCGCGGCGGCGATGTGGGAGAAGACGTCGTTCTGCGCGGCCAAATCGAGGTAGTTCGCGGGAGCGGAGGCGCCGCCCGGCGCTCCGGTGCTGCGCGTGGTCGGTGTCAGCGACATGATTTGTTCCGAATCCGGATACGGCAGCGGACGAAGCAATACGCCGTCGATGACGCTGAAGATCGCGGTGGAGCTGGCGATGCCGAGCGCGAGCGTGACGAGCGCCGCGAAAGTGAAGCCGGGATTTTTGAGCAGCATCCGCAGCCCGTAGCGAAGATCGTAGAGAAGCGTGTTCATGTTATCGGGCGCGGAAAATTGAGGATTGGGGAGCGCACGCGCCTCGCGTGCTGGTTTTGGCGCCCTCGCCGAAACAATCTTTAGTTCGGATGAAGTTCGCGATGGCGAGGGCGCCATCGCCAGGACGCGAGGGCGCGTGCGCTCCCCAGAGAATTGAAGATCGCGCTTTCATATTATTCAGCGCGGAGGGTGACGATCGGGTCCACGCGCGCGGCACGCCGGGCGGGGATCCAACAGGCGAGGATGGCGGCGACCGCCAGGAAAATGCTAACGACCGCGTAGAGCACGGGATCGACCGCCCGCACTTCGAACAGGATGCTGCCGAGCACGCGCGAAAACCCGATCGCGGCGGCCACACCGATAATTAACCCGACGGCTAGCAGCCGGAGACCCTGGCCTAGAATCAAGCCGTGAATGTGCGAACGCGTCGCGCCCAGCGCCAGACGAACACCGATCTCACGCAAGCGCCGCAAAGCGCTGAAGGCGAGAACGCCATATAAACCAACCATCGAAAGCGTGAGCGCGAGGCCGGCAAAAATCATCAGCAGAAAAGTCATGAACCGCGAATGGGCCCAGGTCTCCTCGACGCGCGAAAACATGCTGCGCACATCGAAGACCGGCTGCGCGGGATCGACAGAAGTAACGGCCTCGCGGATCGAGCGTTCGAGCGATCCGGCCGGGATGTTCGTCCGAAGCAGCAAGGTGTAATTGCTGCGTTCCACCTGCCGCTGCGGGAAGTAGAGGACCGGGAGGGTGTCGATGTCGTCGAACGCGCGCGCTTTCATTCGCCGGACCACGCCGACGATTTCCCACATCCGGTTTTCGCCTTTGTCGTCCGGATCGATCCGGAGCCGCTTGCCAATCGGATCCTCACCCGGGAAGATTTTGTCCGCCAGAAGCTGATCGATCACCGTCACGAGCGGGGAGGATGAAGTATCGCGCTCGTTAAAGACGCGGCCACGCATGAGGGATGCGCGCACGGTCGAAAAGTAAGTCGAGGTCACTGCTTCTGTGTCGGCCTCAAACTGCTGGTCGGGCGGCGGCTCGGGCGTGCCTTCCCGGAGATAACCAGTCTGCCATCGGCCGCTCAGGGGCGGGCTCGAGTTGAGCGCGGCATCGATCACACCGGGCAGGGGGCGAATCTTCTCGAGAATTTTCTCGGACAAATCGGCGATCTTGTCGTTCGAGTTATAAACGCGGTAATTCAGGTCGAGATTCGCCGTGATCAAGCCGCGCGGCTCGAAGCCGAGAGAGAGCGACTGGGCGCGCCCGAAACTTTTCAGGACCAGCGCGGCCGAAATCAACAGGACGAGCGTGAGGGCGATCTCGCCGACCACGAGCCAATTGCGCGTCCGCCGCGCGGCCAACGATTCGGAACTTCCGTGCGCGCCCGATTTGAGCGCGAGGCCAACATCGGCGTTCGCGGAAAGCCGGGCGGGCCAGAGACCGAAGAGAAAATTGGTGACCAGCGCGAGGCCGAGCGTGAAAGCGAGCACCCAGCCATCGAGCGAGACTTCCTGGAGTCGCGGCACTCCCGCGGGACTGAGCGCGACAATGGCGTCGCGTCCCCAGAAGGCGATGAGGAATCCGAGCACGCCGCCGAGCAGCGCAATGAGCATGCTCTCGATGAGCAATTGCCGGATGATCTGGCCGCGGCCAGCGCCCAGCGCCGAGCGAACCGCAAACTCCCGCGCCCGTCCGGCCCCGCGCACGGCGAGCAGGTTCGCCAGGTTCGCGCAGGCGATGAGCAGGACCAATCCAACCGCGCCCAGCAGCAGCCCGAGGTTTTTCTTGTACGGGCCGACCTGATTATCGAGGAGCGAGGTGACGTTCGCGCTGATGCCAGCGTTATCGGCGTAGTAGCGTTTTTCGAGGCTGGCGGCGATCCCCTTCATTTGGGTCCGCGCCTGCTCGACGGATATTTCCGGCTTGAGTTTGCCCCAGGCGAAAAGGCCCGGATGCATTTGCCGCTGCCACCCAGGGACGCGGCGAATGAGCGGCAGCCAGGCGTCGACGCCGCTCGGCGAATTCATCTGCGGCGGCATCACGCCGATGACGGTGAAAAGCTGATTGTGCAGATTGATCTCGCGGCCCAGGACGGCGGGATCGCGGTTAAAGGTCCGCTGCCAGAACGCATCGCTGATTACCGCGAGCCGGGGGCCGCCGGCTTTATCTTCCTCCTCGGTAAAGGTGCGGCCGATTTGCGGATTGAGGCCGATGACTTTGAAGAACGGCGCGGTCACCACAAAAGCGGAGACCCGCTCGGGACCGCGGCCTTCCACGCCGCTGAGATTGTACGATTCGCGGCGGCCGACCGAGAGCGATTCGAAAACAGTGCTCTCGGCTTTCCAATCTAGAAAATTCTGCCACGAGACCGAGATCTCCGGCTGCGACGGAGCCGACTCGCTCAGGGTGACGATGCGGTCCGCGTCCGGATACGGCAGCGGACGGAGGAGCACGGCGTTGATCACGCTGAAGATGGCGGTGTTCGCGCCGATGCCGAGCGCGAGCGTCAGCACGGCGATAAGAGTGAACCCAGGCGATTTGCGGAGCTGGCGAAAAGCGTAACGAAGATCGTTCATATTTTAGGATTCCGATTTCAGGTGGTTGACTACGTGGTCCAAATTTCTCCGAAGACGCGTTTGAAATTCGCGCCCATGATTTTCTCGACGACGCCGCTCTTGTGGCCGCGCTTCAAAAGCGCATCGGCGATGAGCTCCATCTTCCGCGGCGTGTTCATGTCCGGAATGTAAACAGGCCGGTCTTCACCCGGCGCGGCGATCCCATCCGCCTTCCGTTTCTCGGTCGCTTTTTTCATCTCTTCGAGGTCGCTGTTGTCGACCTGGAAAAACGGAACGTCGCTTCCGACTCCGACATGGTCCTCGCCGCAAACCTTGAGCGCGTGCTCGAGGTGTTTCATGTAGTCGTCGAGCATCGGCTGCTTCGGCGAAGCGGTGATGTACGGCAGCATGTAAATGCCAATCACACCGCCTTTTTCGGCCAGCGCTTTCATCTCGCGGTCCTCCTTGTTGCGCGGGTGCATATAGACCGCGCGGCAACCGGCATGCGTAATGAGCGGCGGCTTGGTGGAGGCGGCGATGCCTTCGGCGGTGGTCTTTGTGTTCGAATGGCTGAGGTCGAGCGCGACGCCGATCTCGTTCATCTTCGCTACCGCCTTGCGCCCGAGCTCGGTCAGCCCGTCGGTTTCGCCGTCGAGGCAACCGACGCCGAACGGAGTGCGCCGATTGTAATTGAGCTGCATCACGCGCACCCCAAGCTCGCGGAACAATTCGATCCGCTCGATCTTGTCTTCGAGCATGGCGGCGGACTCGAACGAATAAATGACGCCGAGCTTGTGCTCTCTCCGCGCCCGCTCGAAGTCCGCGGCCGTGCGCACCTTGAGAAAGAGATCGGCCCTTTTCTCCATCAACTGCTCGGCCGCGGCAATGTCGGCGATCGCGGTCTCGAAATCTCCCATCGCGCCCGCCAGCGTGGATTTGAGGACGGTCACGCCGGACTCACGGATCACTTTCGTGATGCCGTCCTGGTTGGATCTTCCAAGCAGGCCGCCGATCGAGGCCAGGGCGTTCGCATCGAGAATAAATGAATCGCGGTAAAGTTTCGCCGCGTCGGCGGAGAGTTTTGGCTCATCGACGGCCCAACTCAGGACCGGGCTCAATGTGGCCAAAGCAGCCGCAACGCCCAAAGATTTTGTGAACTCGCGTCGCGTAATCATGGCGGTCCTTCCGGCCGGAGCGCGATCATCGGACTGGGGAGCGCACGCGCCCTCGTCCCGCCCCTGCGGGAGCGATGGCGCCCCCGCCATCGCTGACTTTTCTGCAAGCGCGGAACTTCTCGAAGGCCAAAGATCGTCTCGGCGAGGCGCCGAGACCAGCACGCGAGGGCGCGTGCGCTCCCCAGAACTGCAATCGCTCGGAATATCCATAGCCGTCATTCAGCGCGGAGCGCAATCATCGGATCGACGCGCGAGGCCCGGCGCGCGGGAATCCAGCAAGCGATAAGGGCCGTCGAGAGCAGGAGAAGGGCAACGACGGCGAACGTTAGCGGATCAGTCGGTGTGACGCCGTAAAGGAGCGCGCGGAGAGATTGTGTCATCAGGTAGGAAACGATCAGCCCCAACACGACGCCCGCCGCGGCGAGCTTTCCGCCTTCGCTCAGGATCATGCGCATGACGTCGCGGCGAGCGGCCCCCAGCGCGATTCGAATCCCGATCTCGCGCGTGCGTTGCGCGACCGCGTGACCGATCACGCCGTAGATGCCGGAGAGGGCGAGCAGCAATGCCACCGACGCGAAGAGCCCGAGCACGAACAGCGCAAAACGGCGCACGCTCACCGACTCCTGCACCGCCGTATGCATCGTCGTAATATTATAGAGCGGCAATTGCGGATCCAGTTTCCAGACAGCTGCGCGGATCGCCGGCACGAGACTGGTCGGCTCCGCCTGAGTGCGAACCACGAGGTTGAAGCGCCGCAGCACCTGGCCAAACTGCGCCACCGGGAAATTCATCTCCGGCGCGACCGGTTGTTCGAGGGTCATCTGACGCGAATCAGCGACCACGCCGACGACCGAGACAGGAAATTCGCGGCCCGCGAGATAAACAATGATGCGCTGGCCGAGCGGGTCCTCCTCGCCCCAGCTGCGGCGCGCCATCGCTTCATTGACAATGATCACGCCAGGCTGCCCAAGGGTGTCTTGATTCGTGAACGCACGGCCGCGGAGCAAGGGGATGCCCATGACCTCGTAGTAATTTGGGCTGATGACCCGGTTATCCGCGCTCATCCGCTGCTCGGGCGCGGTGCGCCCTTCCACCGCGAACGGCCACCGGTCGGCATACGAGAACGGCGGATGCGAGACGGCGGCGACCGAGTGCACTCCCGGCAAATTGCGCACATCGCCGGTCAACTGCTCAGCAAAGCCCGCGGTTGCTCCCGGTTTGTCGTACCGGGCCGGCGGCAGATTCAAACGCATGCTCAGCACGCGCTCGGTCCGAAACCCGGGATCGGTGCGGACGAGCTGGGCAAAGCTGCGCAGGAGCAATCCCGCGCCCGCGAGCAGGACGACAGCGAGTGCCACCTCCGTGACAATGAGCGCCGCGCGCAGCGGTTGATGGCCACTGGCCACGCGATCGCCGGCGCGCAAAGCGAGCGCGGCGTCCGTCTGCGAGGCCCGCCAGGCGGGCCAAAGGCCGAACAAAAATGTAGCAACAAATGTCACCGCAACGGCAAAGAGCAGCACGGGTGAGGAAATGTGAATCGACGTTTCGGCAGGGATGCCGCCGTCGAGGAGCCCCGCTTCCGGCAGGAGCTTCACGAGCCCGGCGACGCCCCAGGCGGCAATCAACACGCCGAGACTTCCACCGATTGCCGCAAGCAACGCGCTCTCGACGAAGAATTGCCGCAAGAGCTGACGCCGGGTCGCTCCGATCGCAGCGCGGATGGCGATCTCCCGCTGCCGCGTGCTGGCCCGGACCAGCAGCAGGCCCGCGAGGTTGGCGCACGCGATCAAGAGCACGATGCCGACAGCGCCGGTGAGGACGAAGACCGCCGTTCGCACATTCCCGAGGAGCGCGTCGCGCAACGGCAAGGCCGATAGCGTCCAGTTGGCGTAATTAGCCGCGGCTGGTTGCGCCTGGGCAATGCGAGCGGCGATCGTCTCGATCTCGGCGTTCGCCGAAGCGAGTGATGCTCCGGCGGCGAGCCGGCCGATGACCAGGTACCAGCGTTGCGGCGCTTCCCGAATTTCGAAGGAAAACGGAAACCAGAAGGAGGCGCCGGCATGGCGCAACCGTTTCGGCATGACGCCAACGATCGTGAATGGCTCGGTATCGAGTTCGAGGGTCCGGCCGATCACATCCGGATCGGCGCCGAACCGGTTTTGCCAAAGATCATATCCGAGGACAACCACACGCGGCGCGCCGGTGCCCTGCTCGTCCGGCATCAGGGTGCGTCCAAGCTGCGGGGGCACGCCGAGCACGGTGAAGAAGTCCGCCGTCACCTTCGAACCGGCGGCGCGTTCCGGCTGCTCATTCGCCACGGTCAGATTGCGCGAGACGGTTTCCAGCGCCGCGAGCTTCTCGAAGCTTCGCGCTTGTTCCTGGCAGGCGGCGAACTCGCGGCCGGTATGCCGCATCTGGACCGCATTATCGGCCGGCTTCTGCTGGCGCAATTGCACGATCCGCGAATGATCCCGATACGGGAACGGATCGAGGAGGAGCGCGTGAACAATGCTGAAGATCGCCGTGTTCATCCCGATCGCGAGCGCGAGCGTCATCACCGCGACGACGGTGAAGCCGGGAGATTTCAGGAGCTGGCGAAAAGCGAAGCGCAGGTTGCTCATGCTTTGAAATGGAGGGACGACCGCCGTGTCGTCCCTAAAATAATGGGACGGGACAGCGCCCGTCCCCCCAGGAAGTGGTTCATCGGTTTGGAATTCATTCGGCGCGAAGGGCGATCATTGGGTCGACTTTAGTGGCGCGGCGCGCGGGGATAAGGCAGGCCACCAATGACACGACGGTCATGACGAGCGCAGTGAGCAGAAGGGTGGCGAGGTGCATCGGCGGCACGTCGAAAAGAACGCTCTGCATCGCTCTTCCGGCCCACCACGCACCGAGCAAACCGAGAATGGTCCCGGCGGTAAGAAGGCGCAGGCCTAACGAGATGAATTGCGTCCCGATCTGGCTTCTCTGCGCACCAAGCGCCATGCGAATGCCAATCTCGCGCGTCCGTTGGGCGACCGAGTAACTCAAGACGCCGTAAGTTCCAATCGCCGCCAGGAGCAGCGCAACGCCCGCGAAAATTCCAGCGAGCAACGCCGGCGAGCGACGCGCCAGAAGGCTGTCCGCGATGCGCGTCTCCATCGAGCGGATGTTATCGATCGCGATCTCGGGCTGGGTTACGCGGACGAGCTTGCGCAGCGTCTCGGCGAACGCTTCCGGACTCTGGCTCGTGCGCGCGACAACAAACACTGTGGCCTTGCCGAGGTGGGCGTAGGGCAGGTAAACCGCCCCCTGCCCAGCAGCTTCCGTGAGCTCCGCCTGTTTTACCGTCCCGACAACGCCGACGATGGTGAAGAGTTTCGCTTCGTCCGATTCACCGCCATGCGCCAGGCGTTGGCCGAGCGCGCCGCCCCCGCCGTCGCGGGGCCAGTAACGCCTGGCGAAATCTTCGTCCACGACGCAAACGCGCTCCGGGCGGTGCGAATCTTCCGAGGTGAGGAACCGGCCGTCACGCAGCGGAATGCCCAGCGCCGTGAAGTAATCGCCGTTGACCCCGTACGAATAATGACCTTGCAGCGTCTGGCCCGGCGGCGGCACATAGCCCCTCGGGGTAACGGCCGTTCTGCCATTATCTCCGCTCAGGGGAAGGTTCGTGATCGCTCCGACGGCAGCGATTCCAGGCTGCTGCCGGATGACTCCCAGCAAGCGATCGACGAGGCGGACACGATCCTGCTCAAACTGCTGCCACGTGAGGGCGCACTCGCCCGCGAGAACATGATCGGCGCGAAAGCCGGGAGGCACGGCCATCACCTTTTTGAGGCTCAAGCCGAGCAGCGCCGCACCCGCAAGCAGGACAAAAGCAAGCGCGATCTGTGCAACGATGAAGCCGTGGCGAAGACGCTGAGCGGCACGACTGACTGTGCCGGTGCGCGATTCGGATTGGAGCGCATTCGCGAGGTGGCTGCCGAGATTAAACCAGGCGATCGGCACCGCGATGAGGAGTCCCAGGATGACCGCACCGATCAGACCAACGAATGCGAGCCAGCCGTCAAATGCGATCTGGGCGCCGAGCGGCAGACGATGCGCACCGAGAACCTGGAGCAACTCAGTCCCCCACCCGCCCACGAGGACGCCGAGCAATCCGCCGCACGCGGTGAGGAGAACGGTTTCCACCATCACCTGCTGCACGACATGCCGCCGGCTCGCGCCCATTGATTGCCGGATCGCCATCTCTTTGACGCGGCTACTCGCGCGGATCAGGAGGAGGTTGATCAGGTTGACCGCGCCGATGAGGAGGAGAAAAAAGACGCCGGCCTGCATCAACCAAAGGGTCGGCCGAATGGAGCGGACGTGATGCGCGTGGAGGGATAGCACTGGCGAGTGAAAGCCAGCTTCGGCCATCATTTTCGCCTGTGGGTTGTCCTGCTCGACCGCGGCGTTGTGCGCATCGATCTGCGATTGCGCTTCAGCGATTGTGGCGCCCGGTTTCAAACGCGCGATCATATGAGTGCCGCCACCGCCGGAATGGCGCGCGGCCGGCCCGCGCTGCTCCCCGCCCGTCTTGAACGTCAGGTAAAGGCGGGCGTCTGAGGAGAGGAATCGAAAATCAGGAGGTAACACGCCGACGATCTCCCTTGGGATGCCGTTCACGCGAAGATCGCGGCCGAGGACGTTTGGATCGGAATTGAGGCGCTGGCGCCAGAAGCCGTCGGTGACGATGACGACTCTGCTATCGTTCGCCATGTCCGCTTCGGTGAAGGGACGACCCTTCGCCAGCCCTACGCCAAGCGTCGGGAAAAATTCAGCCGAGACGCGCATGATTTCTTCCTGCTCGGTCGAACCCGGTTCGCCGACGGGCTCGGGACGGTGGAGGAAGATGGCCAGGCTCGAGAAAGCCGGGATGTTCCCGCGCCGCTCGTAATAGTTGGTGATGGACGAGCCGTCGTTCAGGACGCCGGCTTTCGGATAGGTGTTGTAGATGGTTACCAGCCGATCGGATTGCGGGAAAGGAAGAGGACGGAGCAGAATGGAATTGATCACCGCGAAGATCGCCAGGTTCGCGCCCAGACAGATCGCGATCGTGGCGAGCGCCGTCAGCGTGAACGCCGGATCTTTGCGCAGTTGTCGAAACGCGTAGCGCAGGTTGTTCATGATATGCGATTATTTGTCTCGGGTAGGGTGGGCGTCCCGCCCGCCGGTTGCGGCGTCTCGCCGCGACGGACTTTAAAAAGTTTGCGACTCGCGAAAGCCTTCGGAGTCGTCGGCGGGCGAGACGCCCACCCTACCCGAGAACGGATCGACGCATTCATTCAGCACGGAGAGCAGCGACTGGGTCTGCCCTGGTGGCGCGCAGCGCTGGCAATAACGCGGCGAGCAGGGCGATCAGGGCGAGGACGAAGACGACCCCGCCGAAGACCAGAGGATCGTAAGCGGTCGTTCGGAAGAGAAGCGTTTCCATGAGACGCGCGACACCCGCCGCGGCTAGAAGTCCGAGCACGAGACCGAACGCGGTCAGCCGCGCGCCCTGGCCCATGACGAGGCGGAGAACGTCACGCACCTGCGCTCCGAGCGCGTAACGAATGCCAAACTCGCGGGTGCGCTGCGCCACGCTATAAGCGATGAGACCGTAGAGCCCGATCGCCGCGAGCAGCAGCGCCAGCAGCGCAAACATGCTGAACAACGTCAGATAGAGCTGCGGTTGCGTCAGCGTCTGTTTCACCAGCGTCCGCACCGGTGTGACATTGGAGATCGTCTGCTCGGGATTGAATTCCCAGACGGCGCGCTGGACGCTTTGCGAGAGGTTTTCGACCGGCAGCGGCGAGCGAACCAGGAGCGTTGCGAACGCCCAGGCGCGCTGATTTAGCGACGCGTAAACCTGATAAGGCGTGTTGGCGTTGAGGCCGTTGCGCGGAACATCGCCAACGAGGCCGACCACTTCGAGCGGCACTGGATTTGGCTGTTGCCGGCTCGGCGGAAGGAGCAGCCGTTTGCCGATCGGGTCCTCGCCCGGGAAGAATTTCTTCGCGGTTGATTGACTCACGACAACGACCGGCGGCGCTTTGCCGTCGTCGGTCTCGGCAAAGGTCCGGCCAGCCACCAACGGAATACGCATTGTCCCAAAATAGGAGGGGCTCACCGAATCATAGAAGGCGGGCGGGAGTTTCGCCGCATCGTCGGCGGAGCCATAAACTGAAAACGTGGCGGGAATGCCCCAGGTGAATGGCATTGTCTGAGTGAAAGCCGCCGCGTCGATGCCCGGCACGGCGCTCACCCGCTCGAGCACCTGCCGATAGTAATCCGTCCGCTTTTGCGAATTATCGTAGCGCGTCGGGGCGAGCGTGAGGACCATGCTCAGCGTCTTGTCGATCTGGAGCCCGGGATTGACCCGCACGATCGCGGCAAAACTTTTCCAGACCAGCCCGGCGCAAACCAGCAGCACCATCGTGAGCGCGATCTGCGCAATGACGAGCGCGCCGCGCAGCCGGACCGACTGCAGGCCCGAAGAGCCTTTGCTTCCGTCTCGCAGCGAGTCGATCGCGTCGACTTTGGTGGCACGCCAGGCCGGATAAAGGCCGAAGACCAGACCGGTCATCAAAGCCATCACGCCGGTCGCAAAAAGCACCGGGAGATTCAGCGCGATCTCGTCCGCGCGCGGAATCCAATCCTTCGCCAGGTTCGCCAGCAGCAGGTCGAGCCCCCAGCTGCCGACCAGGAGACCGCCGATGCCGCCCAGCGCGACGAGCAGGAGCGACTCGATCAATTGTTCCCGCGCAATCGCCGTTCGGCTGGCGCCGAGAGCGAGGCGAATAGCCACTTCGCGCTGGCGCGTGGAGGCGCGGACGAATTGCAGCCCCGCGACGTTGGCGCAGGTGATCAGCAAGACCACGAACGACGCCCCAACCACGAGGAGCAGACCTTCGCGGAAATCGCCCACCACTTGTTCATGCAGCGGACTCAGGATGAAGTCCCAGCCCTTGTAGAATTTCGGGTCGCTCTGGGCGAAGCGGCCCGCGATTGTGGTCAACTCGGCTTGCGCGCTGGAAGCCGGCACCCCCGGTTTCACTCGCCCGATCACACCCCAAAAGCGCGAGTTGGCCACCGTGTTTTCGTTACTTTCTGTCGGAAAAAGCCGCCAGAGGACGGGGATGTTGAACGGGTCCTTGAACGTCCCCGGCATGACCCCGATCACTTCATGCGGGATGTCCGCAATGGTGACGAACTGGCCGATGATGTCCGCCCGGCCGCCATATTGTTTCTGCCAAAGATCATAGCTGAACACGACGGTCGGTTTGGCGTTGGCCGCGGCATCCTCAGGAGTAAACGTGCGGCCGATCAAGGCGCGTTCGCCGAAAACCCGGAAGTAATCCTGGGTGACCAGACTGCCGGTTACCGTGGTCGGCTTCTCGATCTGCGTCAGGTTATCGTAATTGTAGCGGCTGGCGGCGATGGCCTCGAACGAGGTCACCTGCTTTTCGAGTTCGCGGAAACCGGCGGGCGCCAGCGGTTCGCGCGGATTGTTCTCCTGCAAATTGCGCGATTGCACCGCGACGATGCGGTCGGAGTCGGGATAAGGCAGCGGCGCCACCAGGACCGCGTGCACAACGGTGAAGATCGCGGTGTTTGCTCCGATCCCGAGCGCGAGAATGAGGACCGCGACGAAAGTGAACCCGGGCGATTTGCGAAGCTGGCGAACAGCGTAGCGGAGATTGTTCATTGGGCGGGCGCGCGAAACCTAACTCTCGGAGGGACGTGCTTCCGCACGTCCCACTTTGATATGCCGGACGCGCTTATCGCGAAAGAATGGGACGTGCAGAAGCCCGTCCCTCCGAGAAATGTTGTTTTCATTCGGCGCGCAAAGTGATCATCGGGTTTACCCGCGAGGCGCGGCGCGCGGGAATCCAGCAGGCCAGGAGCGCCGCGCAAATCAGCACCAGCGTGACGACGCCGTAGATCAAAGGATCGCTCGCGCTCACGCCAAAAAGCACGCTGCGAATCACACGAGAAAGGGCGAACGCTCCCGCGAATCCGAGGAGCAACCCACCGCCGAGCAGCCGCATTCCATGCCGCAGCATCATCATGCGGATTTGGGCGGGCATCGCGCCCAGGGCGAGGCGCACTCCGATTTCGCGCATGCGACGCAATCCATTGAACGCCATCACTCCGTAGAGCCCGACGACCGCCAGCGTCAACGCCAGCACCGCGAAACAGACCAGCAGGAAACTCATCAATCGCGGCGTCGCCCAAGTTTCTTCGACGCGTTCCTGCATCGTCTTGAACTCGAAGGCCGGTTGGGCCGGATCGAGCGACGCCACGATTTCGCGCACCGGTTTTTCGAGCGACTTCGGCGAGAGCGTCGTGCGGAGCAAAGCGACCAGGCCCGTCGCGGGCTGTTGCGCCATCGGCAGATACGCCTGCGGAAGCACGCTGATTTCCTCGAACCCATACACTTTCAGGTGCGGAACGACGCCAACGATGGTCCGGTATTCGCGCTCGCCTTTTTCGCCGGTGTGCATTCGAATGCGTTTTCCGACGGCCTCCTGCCCGGGAAAATGGCGCTCCACCAGCAGCTGATCGACGATGATCACCGGCGCCATGTCCTTGGTGTCCCTGGCCTCGAACGCCCGGCCGCGGAGGAGCGGTGTTTTCATGGTTTGAAAATACCCCGGTGTGACGACGGCCATTTCCGCCGAAGGCGATTTGCCCGGATCCGGTTCCGGCGCGCCTTCAGGCACGAACGAGGTTTGCCAGCCAGTCATGAGCGGCGGATTTGAAGCGAGGGCGGCGCTTTGCACCCCGGGCAGAGCGGACAGCTTCACCAACAGCGCCTCCGAAAAATTCAGGAGCTTTTTCTCATCGGAATAAGTCGGTTCGGGAAGATCGACCCGCGCCGAAAGCAAAAGATGCGGATCGAACCCGAGCCCAAGATTTCTGGCGTTGGCAAAGCTTTTCAGGACCAACCCGGCCGCGCTCAAAAGCACCAGCGTCAGCGCCACCTCCGCGACCACGAGCAAATCGCGCGACCGCCGCGCGCCGGGAGCATCGGAGCTTCCATGTCCGCCTGATTTAAGAGCGAGTTGAATGTCGGCGCGCGAGGTATGCCAGGCCGGCCAGAGGCCAAAAAGCAGACTCGTGACGAAAGAGAGTCCGAGGCTGAAGACGAGCACCCAACCGTTCAAAGGCAAATCCTGGAAGCGCGGAACACCCGGGGGCGAAAGAGCCACGAGAAGGTCACGGCCCCACGCAGCCAGTCCCAGCCCGAGCCCGCCGCCGATCAAGGCGAGGACGATGCTCTCCATCAGGAGCTGGCGAATGATTTGCCAGCGCGAGGCCCCGACCGCGGCGCGGACGGCAAATTCGCGGGCGCGCGCGGCCCCCCGCGCCGCCAGCAGGTTGGCGAGATTTGCGCAGGCGATGAGCAGGACGAGAACAACCGCGCCCAGCAATAAAGAGAGGCTCGCGCGATAATCGCCCACCTGATTTTCCAGCAGCGGAGTGACGGTGACGCCTACGCTCGCGTTCGAATCCGGATATTGGTTCGAAAGCCGCGCCGCGATCTGCTTCATCTCGGCCAGCGCCTTCTCGACCGACACGCCCTCTTTCAACCGGCCCCAGCCAAACAATCCCGGGTGATTGTCGCGCGTTTGCCAGGCCGGATGGTCCGTCCGGCGCATGATCGGAAACCAAACCTCCGCCGTTCGCGGCGAAAACATCTGAGGCGGCATGACGCCGATGATGGTGTAGGGCTGATTGCCGAAATTCACCGCGCGGCCGAGCACGTTTGGATCGCGCGAAAAAAGTCGCTGCCACAGCCGGTCGCTGATCACGGCCAGGAGCGGGCCGCCCACTCGATCTTCCTCTTCCGTAAAGACGCGCCCGAGTTGTGGCGTCAGGCCGATCACTTTGAAAAAATTCGAGGTGACGATTGCCCCGGAAATCTGTTCCGGCGCCCGTCCGTCGAGGCCGCTCAGGTTAAATGATTCGCGGCGCGAAATGGCGATGTCGTCGAAGACCGTGTTGTCGCGCTTCCAGTCGACGTAGTCCGGAAACGAAACCGAAATTTGCGGCTGGTTCGAATCGCTCTCGGTCAGGATCATGAGCCGATCCGCTTCCGGGTAAGGCAACGGCCGGAGCAGGACCGCGTAGATGACGCTAAAGATCGCCGTGTTCGCGCCAATCCCGAGCGCGAGCGTGAGCACCGCGATGAGTGTGAATCCCGGCGATTTCCGGAGCTGGCGAAGCGCGAAACGAAGGTCGTTCATGGCGTTGCCCCGCGAAATCCAACCATCGGAGGGACGTGCTTCCGCACGTCCCACTCTGAAATGCCGGACGCGCTGATCACGAAAGAATGGGACGTGCGGAAGCCCGTCCCTCCGAGAAACTTTGCCCTCATCGTGCCGCCACTTCCGCCCCGGCGGGTTTGATCGAGATGCTGCCCGCGCCCGAACGCAAGAGAAGCGATTTCCCTCCGCCGTTGATCTGGCCCTTCATGGAATCGCGGTCCGTCCGGGTGCCGACGAAAGGCAGGTCGCTCGTCACCCGTCCCGAACTCGTCTCCGCTTCGATGTTTAGTCCCGCGTCCGGAGGAACCGTCACTTCGATGCTGCCGGCGGAAGTTTCCAGATCCACATCGCCCGGCACGGGCGAGCGCAACCGCGCGGTAATCGATCCGCCCGAGGTGCGCCCCGTTATTTTTCCATTGATGTTATCGAAGGCGAGACGGCCTCCGCTGGTCTCCACCTTGGTGTCGCCGCCGAAATTCCGGACCACGATCGCTCCACCCGAAGTGCGCGCCTCGAGCGTGCCGCTGCCGTCGATCGACTCAATCCGGCCGCCGCTCGTATCCACTTTCACCACGCCTTCGCAGCCATTCAGCTCGATGCTCCCACCGCTGGTCGTCGCGCCGGTCGGACCGCGCAGACGGCTGAATTTCAATTTACCGCCGCTCGTGTCCGCGCTCATCGTGCCGGTCAGTTCGGAGCCAATGATTGTGCCCCCGCCTGTCCGCAGCTCGGAATTGAAATTTTTCGGGACCTGGACTGTGTAGCGTCCGTCCATGTTGCAGTGCCCCGACCAATCAAATTTGCGGTCCTTATTCTGGCGTCGGGCGCGGATCGTTACCGTATTCCCGTCTTTGCTCACGGTCACCGGCGCCGCGGTCAGGTATTCCTTTTCCCGCGCCTCATCGCTCGAATCGATTTTTCGATAGGCCTTCACGACCACCTTGTCATCCGAGCCGGCCGAGACATCGATCGTTCCAAAATCGACATCGACGATAATCCTGCCGCCAGGGGTGGCATCGAGTTGCTGGTTAATGTTTTCCTCGGACAACGCGAAAGCGCTAGTTGTCGCGACGAAGAGCAGAAGGAGTGTGCGAATGATCATGGTTCGGGATCTGGTTGGGTGAAAATTGGAGCGAATTGGCATTTCATTTTCACGGGATGTTGGAGCGGAAGACGCTCAAAAGAGAGACTTCACGGCAACCCTTTGCATGGGTTATGCCACAAGCGTAAGCGTTTCATATCATATTCATGTAGAAACAGTTATACGTTGCAAGAGGAGTGAGGCCGTAACACAATTGTCCCGTCGTCGGGATTCTCATGTCCCATTTTCGAAACGTCAATTTCCCCACTCTTAATCCCTTTGAAACCCTTTACCTTCATTTCCCCCACAGTGAGCGTGGAAGACGCACATTTACTTTTGGAGGTAAAAATCTGGCTGGGGGATAGCCGAGTCGCTCTCTATATGCTCCCAGCTCAAAGTGAACCCAAACGGTACCGGATTCTGGCGGACGGGGAGCTTTATACGTACAGGGGATTCAATTCACAGCGTAACTGACTCCGTCCCTAGTCTTGTCCGCTTTTGCGGACAAAACCCATTTATATACTAAAATATACTAATTTAGTATTTGCACGAGTGAAGGTTGATATACTAATTGTGCATCAATTAGTATTTAATTGGCTTTACATGAGAATCCCTCAAGAACCTCCTGATTTCACTAAGCAACTCACTGATGCGGGGTTTTTCACTCGGGCTGAATCCTTCTTGCGAGGGCAAGAACCGCATACCGGCGGGTATATTCATTGGGATAAACTGCGGCGCTTGCCGAATCCGCCCGCCGGCCTATCGCATGAGGATTGGTGGGCCGCTATCAAAATCGGCCGGATGCGAGGCCTAAAGTCCCTTCCTCTAAAGAGCAAATCTGGTAATCCGTTTCAATTCAGCGTGCCTGATGAAGTCGCAGAGCAACTCCATCAGATCGACATGGGAGGGGGAGGAAAAATTGGAATGCCAGAGGCCTTGCCGAATACCCAAGTGCGCGACCAGTACGTCATCAGTTCGTTGATCCAAGAAGCGATTACGTCAAGCCAGCTCGAAGGAGCTGTGACCACTCGAGAGGTCGCAAAAGAAATGCTTCGCACTGGCCGCCCTCCGCGTGACCGAAGTGAAAGAATGATCCTGAATAATTTCATGACGATGCAACGCGTTGCGCAATTGCGTACTGAAAAACTGTCACCTGAGCTGGTTTACGAGATCCACAAGCTAGTGACTGATGGCACCCTTCGTAATCCGGATGCCGCCGGACGGTTGCGCCGATCGGATGAAGAAGTCCGCGTCGAAGACGAATCTGGTGAAGTATTTCATACCCCTCCCAACGCAAGGGAATTGCCAGAGCGAATGCAGACGATGTGCGATTTTGCTAATGGTTTGACTCCCGCCTCCTTCATTCATCCGGCAATTCGATCCATCTTGCTGCATTTCTGGATTGGCTATGACCATCCGTTCGTAGACGGAAACGGGCGAACGGCTCGCGCTTTGTTTTACTGGTCCATGTTACGCCGCGAATACTGGCTCTTCGAGTTCATCTCAATATCCGATATTTTGCATCGCGCGCCGGCGAAATACAATCGTGCCTTCTTGTACAGCGAGAACGACGGCAACGATGCGACTTATTTCCTTGTTCACCAAGCCGAAGTAATCCGCCGAGCGATTCTCCGTCTCCATGCGTACATAGACAGGAAGTCGAAGGAACTTCAGGACAGCGAGAAGCTATTGCGTGGGTGGGAACACCTTAACCATCGGCAAATCGCGCTGATTTCGCATGCGCTTCGACATCCTGGAAAGCGGTACACTGTTGAAGGTCATCAACGAAGCCATAGCACCGTCTACGAAACCGCTCGACGAGATGTATTGAGACTTGTGGAGGAAGGGTTGCTGACTCAAGCGGCCAAAGGTCGTGGTCGAACGAGGTTTTACGCAGCTCCGCACGACCTTCGCGCTCGCATTGAATGGATGCCTGAAAAAAAGCAACCATTGACCGAGCTTCCTCTGGAATGAGGAGCTTATAATTCCAATTACGCCAACCGGCACTAACACCCCTCAATTTCATTCGACTACGTCGCTGAAGTCGATCCTGATATCGGCCGGATGACGACTGGCTGGGATTTCGCTCAGACTTCCAGCCGATAGCCGAGCGTGTGGACGGTGAGCAGATGCTTCGGCTCGCCGGGAACGTCTTCGATCTTTTGGCGCAGCTTCACGATCAATTGATCGAGGGTGCGGGTGGTGCCGTAGTACTCAACGCCCCAGACTTCGTTCAGGAGCGCCTCGCGCGAAACGGCGTTGCCGCGTTCGCGAAATAGCACCGCGAGTACCTTCAGCTCGCGGGGGGTGAGTTCGATGGCTTTGCTGCCCCGTTTGCCGCGCAGGGATTTGCAATCGACGCGCACTTTGCCGAACGCGATCTCCATCGGCAGATCACTCGCGGCGCCGCCGGCTTGCGCCCGCCGCAGGAGCGCCTGCACCCGCGCGAGCAACTCGCGCAGACTGAATGGCTTGGTCACGTAATCGTCCGCGCCCAGCTCCAGGCCGACCACCTTGTCGATCTCCTGGCCTTTGGCGGAGAGCATCAGAATCGGGACGCGATTTTTCGCGGCGCGGAGTTCGCGACACAAATCGAACCCGCTTTTCCCGGGCAACATGATGTCGAGGATGACGAGATCGGGTTTGTGCTGTTTGACCAGCGGGCCGGCTTGCGCGCCATCGCGGCAGTCGGTGACATCGTAGCCTTCCGCGCGCAGGGCGTCGCACAGGCCCAGCCGAATGTGCGCATCATCTTCGACCACGAGCAGGCGCTTCTTCATTTCAACTGCTCCTTCGTGAGCGGCAACCGCAAGGTGACATTGCTCCCGCCGCCTTCGCGCGCCTGATAGGTGATCTCGCCGCCGTGTTCCTTCGCCAGGCGCTGCGCGAGGGTGAGCCCGAGCCCGGAGCCCTGGATCCCGCTCGCGAGAGAATCGTGCGCGCGGTAAAACGCCTCGAAGATTTTTGCCTCTTCGCCCGGAGGCACCCCGGAGCCGCGGTCGAGCACGCTGACATGGACGGAATCTTCCGTCAGGTAGCTGTGCATCTCGACCTCTTTCCGGTCGGTGCTGTACTTCTCGGCGTTCGACAGGAGGTTCACCAGGATCTGCGCGAGCGCGTCGTCGTCGCCGCGGACCGGGTAGGGCGGCGGCGCGTCCTGCCAGCGGGTGCTGAATCCCTGTTCGCGCAAATGCAGCTCATGGCCTTCCCAGGTTCGCGCAATCACCTGGCGCAAATCGAGCGGGTGGAAATCGTAACGCTTCTGTTTCCGTTCGAGCCGCGCGAAATCGAGCACGTTGTTGATCAAACGGGTGAGCCGTTCCGCTTCGGCCACAATGATCCGCAAATATTGTGGACGTTTCTCCTCGGTCGCGCTCCCGCTTTGCATCATCTCGGCGAACATCCGGATCGAAGTGAGCGGGGTCTTGAGTTCGTGCGAGACGTTGGAAACGAAATCCGTTTTCTTTTGCGCGAGCGCCATCTGCCGGCGCGCGTCCGCGAAAACCGCCCAACCGCCAAAGGCGATCGCCGCGAGGGCGGCCGCGATCAGGAGCAGGAGGTTGCGGCGCACGCCGCGCGCATTTTCCCGCAACTGCTGAGGGCGCATAAGATAGAGCGCCGCTTCCCAATGCGGCAGCGCTTCCCCGATTTCCGAGGCGACAAACGGCCGTCTCCAGTCGCGCCCCTTTTCGCCCGGTGGCTGGGTGGCGATCGGCCGCCCTTTGTCGTTCAAAAGGGCGAGGACGTAGTCCGGCGAGGCGTTTTCCGGGAGGGCATCGCGCCAGAGATCGGTCAGCGCCTCCACGGTGACGAGACAACCGAAAATCATGCCGGGCGCTTCGGGCGGCTTCAGCCAAAAGACAATCTCGAGGCGATCCTGCATGAAGCGCGTGACCACGCCTTCCGGGTGATCGGACGTGAGGGCCTTAAAGTCCGCCGTCGCGGACACGAGCTGCGAAACCGCCGGCACATTTTCCTTCAGCACGCGTTGCGGGGCGACGTTCCGCATTTGCTGTTCCTGCCTGATGTCATCTTTCTCCTTCGCGGCCGGAGCGGGCGCCACCGCCGCGGGAGGCGGCGCGTATTGCTGACGCTTCGCCGTGGATTTTGCGACCGCCGAATCAGCCGCGGCCTTGTCGTCTGATTCGCTCTTTGCCTTGCGCCTTTGTTGTTGTTCCGGACGATTCAACTCCTCCGCGGGAACCTGATAAACGGTCGCGGGAATGTTCCCGGAGAGAAACGCGGTGTTATCGATCCGAAATTTCTGCCGTCCAGCATCGGCGCGCGCTTCCTCCTCGGAAGGCGAGATGAGATTGCCTTCCGCGCTCAAGGCGAACCCAATGGCCGGGCGCGGCCAGGCGCGCGAAAGCTTCGCCGCGAAATCGCGCGCGAGTTCCGGCGCCGAAGAGCCCGCGAGCAACTGGCGCACCCGCTCGGTAAACGCGCGCCGCTCTTCGTCGATCAAGCTCCGCGCCGCGCTGGCGACGGCATCGGTCTCCTTTTGGTAAAGCTCCGCGGTGCGGCGTTCGAGCACGATCTGCTGCTCGTTCGCGCTGCGCAGGGCCAGCCAGCCCAGGCCGACGCTCGGCAGGACAATGGCGAGGAGAAATATCCAGATGCTGCGTTTCACGGGGCGAGGCGCAAGGTATCAATCTTTTCGAACGCTATACACTCATTCCGAGCCCGTTCGACTCACTTCGTTCGCTCAGGGTAAACTCCGCAATCGAGGAATCCCGTAGATCAACTTGCACGCCAACGCCACGAGGTCCCTCGACTTCGCTCGGGATGACCAAAGCTAGGCGAGGGCTCGTGGCTTTCGCAGTTAGCGGCGTTTCTGGTATTTGTCCGCGTAATTTTCGAATTGCATCGCTTTCCGGCGCGATTTGTCCAGCCGGCCGTCAGCATCAATCTCCGAGGCCGCCTCCTCGAGCTTGCGATTCTCTTCCTTTACTCCCGGCACCTGCATCGGCGCGGGCGCGGCCGCATTCTGGGCGGCTTGGGAACGAAGCACCGCGACTGCGTCCTTCGTTTTGCCTTCATCCGCCAGCTTTACCGCCAACTCTTTGGCGAGCCGGTTTTGCACGACGCCATGTTCGCGCGCGACTTCGACCTGGATGCTCGAGTCCGCCTTTTTCTGGTCGTCGGTGAACGCAATTTTCGCCGCCTGCCGTTGCGCGGGCGCACGATCGCCGGACAGGGTGGCGTAGTTCAATTCCACCGCGGCCGCTTCAATCGCATCCGCCGTTTTTCCTTCCGCCACGGCACGCACGAGGAAACGCCGTTTCTCCGAACCGAACAGCTCCGGCATCTTGATCTCCACCGTCCGGTCGCCGCAAACTATGTCGGGCCGTCCGATGATTTCCTTCAGGCGCACGCCTTCCGGCGCATTGATGCGAATGACGATGCTGCGGGCGAGGAGAGAGCGCGCCGCGCCCAGTTCCTGCGCGAAAACGCCGGGCAATTTCTCGGCGTCTTTCACGTAGTAATAGTTGGCGTTGCTCGACTCGGCCAGCGCGGTCATGAGGTCCTCGTTGTAATCGTCGCCCAGGCCGACGGTGCTGACCGCGATGCCGTCACTGCGCAATTCGCGGCCGAGGCGCGCGAGGTCCGAGGTCTTGCTCGGGCCGACGTTGGCGATGCCGTCCGAAAGCAGGATGACGCGATTGACGCGCTCCTTTTCGAAATAGCGGCGCACCTGCTTCGCGCCCAGCACCACACCGGCGTGCAGCGCGGTGCTGCCGCCCGGCTGAATGCGATGGATGCGCGCTTTCAGGTCTTCGCGATGGTCCTGGCCGCCGACGCGCTCGGGCGCGATGAGCAGGTTGGTTTCGCTATCGTAGGTGACGAGCGAAAAGATATCGTCGTCGCCCAGTTTATCGACCGCCATGGCCGCGGCCTGCCGCGCCTTTTCGAGCTTCGCGCCTTCCATGGAACCGCTGCGGTCCAGGACGATCGAGAGATTCATCGGCGCGCGCCGCGCGTCGTCGTTCTTGCGCGCTTCGACTTCGACCTGCACGATCACTTCGCGCGGGCCGGCCCGGTAAACGTATTCGCGGTCCGGCGTGACCCGCAGGGTCAGATCGGACACGGGTGAAGCGGAGGCTGCTTGCGCGAGCACTGCCGCGAGACTGAGTAACTGTAGTTTTTTCATACTCCAGTTAGACACGACTCGCGAAACGCTGTGTCAGAGCGGCGTGCGAAGATTGTAAAAGAAATGTCAGCGCGTTTCGTCATTCCGAGCGCAGTCGAGGAACCCCGTAGCGGAGCGCAAAGGTAACAAGCCGGGATCCCTCGACTGCGCTCGGGATGACGGTAGCTTGCGACAATGATTCGCCGATTGACCGCGCGCGATGCGCGTTTGAGCGGCGCTCGGCGCTCTTGTCATTCCGAGCGCAGTCGAGGAATCTGTCGCTGAGTTTTATGATCCGTCGATTGACCGCGCGCGATGCGCGTTTGAGCAGTTTTCGTTTTTACGATCTGCTCGTTCACGTCTTCGTCGTCGTGCTGCTGATCTCGAATCTGGTCGGGCAAAAGATCTGCGCGATTCCGCTCTTCAATTTTCAGGGCGAACCGGTCACCGCGAAAATCTCGGGCGCGCAACTGCTCTTCCCGATCACCTACATTTTCGGCGACATCTTCACGGAAGTTTACGGCTATGGGGCGTCGCGTCGCGCAATCTGGCTGGGATTTTTTGCGTGCGCGGTTCTGTCGCTCTTCGGCCTGGTTATTGTCGCGATCCCGGCGGCGCCGGATTGGCCGAACCAGGCGGCCTTCGAAGCGGTCTTTTACACCGTGCCTCGTTTCATCCTCGCCAGTCTCGTGGCCTTTTGGCTCGGCGAATTCACGAACTCCTACACGCTCGCGAAAATGAAACTCTGGACGGAAGGCAAATGGCTTTGGACGCGGACAGTCGGCTCGACCGTGACCGGACAATTGGTCGATACGACCGTCCTGATCCTGATCGCGTTCGGCGGGCGCGAATCGTGGATGACGATGTTGAACCTGATCATTTCCGGTTACCTCGGCAAAGTGCTCTATGAAGCGCTCGCCACGCCGGTGACGTATCTCGTCGTGAACAAATTGAAGCGGGCGGAAGGCGTGGATGTTTACGATCGAAACACCAATTTCAATCCGTTCGCGCGCAATCGAGCTGAGACAGAATAACAGGAGAACGCAGAGAGCGCGGAGAATAAGGATGAATACAAACCTCTGCGTCCTCCGCTGTTAACAAGGTTTCCGCCGGTGCAAATTGTCCGCGCCAAACCAGAGGATGCCGATGTGCTGACCGAGATCGCTTACGCGGCCAAGAGACATTGGGGTATCCCGAACGCTGGATCGAAAGCTGGCGCGACACGCTCACGATCCGCGCGGAATTCATCGCCGCCAATGTGACCTATGTCGCCATGGACGACACCCGCGCCGCCGGTTTCTATCTCCTGACCAACGAGAGCGACGGACTGCATCTCGACCATCTTTGGATCGCGCCGCGCGCCATGGGTCGCGGGATCGGCCGCGCCTTGTTCGAGCACGCACTCGAACAAACGAAAAGGCTCGGCCATCGAACCCTGAAAATTGAGGCCGACCCAAATGCGGAAGGTTTTTACACGCAGATGGGCGCGCGACGCGTGGGGGTGAACGTAACGAAGATTGACGGCCTACGTCGCGAGTTGCCGCTGTTGCTCTACGACCTCGAAAACGACGGGAGGTAACGCTGAATGCCGAAAGGAAGGCGCTTCCCCAAATGTTAAATTTGCATGAATTTTTTTCCGCAAGGAATGTCTAAATCTCACGGAACCCAACACCCGACGCCACGGCAGGATTCGATCTAATTGTGCGGGTCTGTTCAGTTCCGCCTCGACACATGGACAACAACATCTTTTTGGGCAAATACCGCATTTCCGCCGAGGAAATCGCCGCGGTGGGCGAACTCGCGGACAGCCCGCTGGCGTATGAAGGGGAAGAGATCGATTCCGGAAAGAAAGTGGTGGTGGAAGTCATTCCCGCCGCGCCTCTTCAACCGGCGGTGCGGGAGAAGCTCGAAGCCGAGGCGGCCGCGGCGAAGAAGCTGAGCCATGTCAACATTCCCGCTCTGTATGATTTCGGGGTTGAAGACGATCGCCTGGTTTACGTAACAGAAGATTTTGAAGGAACGCTCGCGGAAGAATGGGTCAACGCGCACGGGCCGATGCCGGTCGGTCCGGTCTTGCGCATCGCCGCGCAGGTTGTGAGCGCGCTGGGCGCAGCCGCGTTCCACCGGATCTCGCACCACGCCATCAATCCAAGTAACCTGGTCCTGGTTCCAGGCCAGACGGCCGAGGGCGAATGGCCCCTCGTCAAAGTGCTGCATTTCGTCGGCGTCGCCCCGAAATTCTCGGGAGGGCCCGATCTTTCCGTGGCCGCTTTCGACAAGGCTTTGCATTATGCGAGCCCCGAACAACTCCAGCATGGCGCGGTCGATTTCCGCTCGGAGATTTACTCGCTCGGGTGCACGATGTGGTTTCTTTTGACCGGCGCGCCGCCGCTGACGACGCCCCATGGGCCGATGGCCGAACCATTGACGCAAACGGGACTGGCTCAAACGGGACTGGCTCTCGACAAGATAGGCGGCCTCCCCAAAAAGATCAGGCGCTTACTGGCCCAGATGTTGTCGGTAAATCCGGAGGCACGCCCGCGCGATCCGCTCGCATTCTTCCGTCAGCTCCAGGACTGCCTGGCCCAGGTGGAACGGCGGGAGACAATATCCCGGAAGTTCGGCGTGCCCGTTATCTCAAATGGCCGCGATTTCAACAGGCCGGGGCGCCGGCGCACCGCAATGAAAACACTCGCGCTCGCGGCGGTGTTTCTGGCCATCGCGGCACTCGCGGCCCTGGTCTTGCCGAATTACCTTCGGCACCGGCGGGTGGTTCAGGGAGAAGAACCAATCGGAGTGCCCGTTGGTGTCACTGACGCTTTCGCGTCCGCGACGCCAGTCACCGCCAATGCGCCAAGCGCGATCGTCTCGAACACCACGGCACCACCCGCGGCGGTGGCCGATTCGAATAACGCTCAGTCTCCGCCGGCCAAGGACGCGGAACTGGAGAAACCGGTGGCGACTGATTCCGTGGATGCCACTGCGGCCAACCAGGTTGCGCTGGCGCCTTTGCCTTCGGCCCCGCCAGACTCTTCGGTCGCGCCGCAGACACAGGAGTCGCCGCCCGTTGTGGCGAACAATGCCGGCAATCTTCCGGCTGCAACCGATTCGCCCGGGGGCGCAGTCACTGCCGACACTCCGCCGACCGCGCCTCCGTCTTCACAGCTCGCCGCCGTAAGCCAGGTGGAGGCCACCCCGGCGGAATCGCCGGGTGATAAGGCGGTGACCCAGGAATCGGAGCGCGAAAAAACTGTCATGCGCGAAGTGCGGCGCGCGGAACTGGTGGAGGAGCCGGAGGTAAGGCGCGCGGAACCAGCTCCTCCCGAGGAAGGCCCCGCTGAGGTCGCATCCGACACGACGGCGTCCTCCGATCCGCAACCGAGTTCTGTGACGCAATCGGAAGAGAGTGGCAACGTCGCCGAGACTGCAGAGACAACGTCTCGCAAAGAAAAACGAACCGATCCGGAGCCGAAGGCCGTCAAGCCGCGCGCAAAAAAGACGGAGCGGACCGCGACATCCAGGCGGCGGGCCGGGCCGAGAACTTATCCGCCGCAGCCCAATCCCGAACTCGAAGCGCCGCCGATGCCGCGGGTCCGCGCACGATTCGTAGGGGTAACGCCCGAGGGAAACTGGATGCTCGAGTTGCCCTCGAACAAAATCATCGTTGTGCCGCCGCCACCGACATACCGGTAGGACAGCAGGACACCTCAGCGATCTGGCGACACCGAAAGCTTTCGCGTGCTCGCGATTTTGGGTCGGAGTTTAGGTGATTTAGCGAATCGGACGCCGCAGCGCGGCGTCCCTACCAAAGACGGAAATTTGCGGGAGGCGCCTGACTGGAACCGGGGCGCTGATCGTTCAGGGCTATCTTCTCCGGCGGTGGGTCAATAGCCGGCTGGCCTTTGGCTTTGAGGGCGTCGTTTAGCTTCGGAAGGTCGTTCGCGACTAGTTGCTGAAACTCTTTGGTCACGTCATCCAGCTCTCGCCGCAGCACGTCGATGCGGGCGATCTGGTAATCAGCCGGCTTGCCCTCGTAGCTCAGGATCGCGCCATAAAGCTGGTCGGTATGCTCGCGGAGGCGTTCCTCGCCCGTGATCGCGCCGCCCTCGGTGGTGGCGACAATTTGTTTCCGCACCGCATCCACCTTTTTGTCGAAGTCTGCGATGGTCTGACGGAGCGCATCGCCCTCCGGCACCGCAGCTCCGCTCTTCGCCAGACTGCCGCGGAGAGCAAGAATGCGATCCATCAGCGCGCTCTCGCTGCCGAACAGGGCGTGGACTTTCATCGCCGCGTCGAACTGCGCCTTGCGGTCGGCTTCGTTAAATTTGACGCGCCGATCGAGACCAACCGTGAGCTTCGTCTCGGTGGACTTTCCCGCCTTGGTCATGCGCACGGTGTAAACGCCCGGCAGCAAACGCGGACCGCGGATGCCGGCAAACGCAATCTGCGCCGCGGGCGGAACGCGCGGCGGTTTTTCGTGCATGCTCCAGATAACGCGGTTCAATCCAGGGCGCTTGCTCGCGGGAATCTCATCCACCACCCGGCCCGACGGGTCCAGCACTTCGATCTTCAGCTTGCCGAAGAGATGGCGCGAGCGCTGGTAGTAAGTGATCACAGCCGCCTGCGGCGGATTTTCGCCCACAAAGACAGCGGCGCCATTCGCCCAGCCGCCATTCGCCTCGATGCGCTGCTGCACCGGCCGCGCGGAAACGAAGCTCGCCTCCTGTTTCAGCAGATCGGAAGTCAATGCGCGCAAGGGCGTGATGTCGTCCACGATCCAGATCCCGCGACCGTGCGTCCCGAGAACAAGATCGTTGTCGCGCGGATGGATCACCAGATCGCGCACGGCGACGGCCGGAAAACGGCTGCCTTTGAATTGCGCCCAGGCTTTGCCGCCATCGATGGAAATAAACAAACCGAACTCGGTCCCGAGGAACAACAGGTTCGGCTGAACCAGATCTTCCTTGATGACGTGGGCATATCCGCGCACGCCTTTGACGTCCTGCGGGGTAACGAGCGGAGTCCAGGTCTTGCCAAAATCGGCGGTGCGGAACACGTAGGGCGCGTGGTCGCCGAAGGTGTGGCGATCAAAGGCGGCGTAAGCGGTGCCCGGCTCGAAATTGCTGGCCTGCACCCAGCTCACCCAGGAACCCTTCGGCACGCCCGGGACGCTGCCAACGACGTTGTTCCACGTTTTGGCTCCGTCGCGGGTCACCTGGATATTGCCGTCATCGGTGCCGACCCAGATGACCGCCTTATCTTTGGGCGATTCGCTGATCGAGTAGATGGTGGTGTGCATTTCGGCCGCCGAGTTGTCGACCGTGACGCCGCCCGATTGTTCCTGCTTCTGTTTCTCGGGATCGTTCGTGCTCAGATCGGGAGAGATGCGATCCCACGTTTGCCCTTGATTCCGCGAACGGAAAAGGAATTGCGAGCCGATGTAGATGGTACCTTTCTCGTTCGGAGAGAGGGCGATCGGCGTGTTCCAGTTCCAGCGGAGCTTTTCCTTGTAGTTTGGCTTCGGCTGAATGTCGCGCGCCACATGGGTGTGGCGATTTATCCGCGCGATGTAGCCGCCCTGGAACTCGGCATAAAGATAATCCGGGTCGGCCGGATCGGAGAACATCCAGAACCCGTCGCCGCCGTACATGTTTTCCCACTGCGCATTGGTGATGCCGCCGGGATATTGCGACTGGCCGACCCACGAGCTGTTGTCCTGCAAGCCGCCGTAAACCTGGTAGGGATCCTTGTCGTCGACGCTGACGTGATAGAACTGCGAAAGGGGCAGGTTGTCGCCCTTCCACCATTTGCTCCCGCCGTTGTAGGAATACCACATTCCGCCATCGTCCCCGGACACGACGGTCTGTGTGTTGGTCGGATCGATCCAGACGTCGTGCAAATCGCCGTGCGCGCCGTTGAACCCGCCCACAATGGTGAAGCTCTTGCCCGCGTCCTCGCTCAAGATCAACTGCCCGTCCGTCTTGAAGACGCGGTCCGGGTTTTTCGGATCGACGATCAGTTTGGCGAAGTAGAACGGACGCCAGACCATCCAGGTGCTCTTGTCGCGTTTGTCCCAGGTCGCGCCGCCGTCCTCGGAAACGAAGAGCGCGCTGTCGGTGGATTCGACAAAAGCGTAAACCCGTTGTGCATTCGACGGCGCAATCGCGACCGCGATGCGGCCGTACGGCTTTTTCGGAAAACCTTTGGAGTTCTCCGGGGTAATTTCCGTCCAGGTCGCGCCGGCATCGGCCGTGCGGAACAGGCCGCTGGCGGACGGTTTGTCGGGACCATCGCCACCGGAGCGGAAGGTCCAGCCTTTGCGCCGGAAATCCCACATGGCCGCAAACATCTTGTTCGGGTCGGCGGGATCGAGCGCGATGTCGGAACAACCGGTGGAGAGGTTCGCGCCTTTCAGCGCGAGATTCCAGGTCTTGCCGCCATCCGTTGTCTTATAGAGCCCGCGGTCCGGCGAATCGCTCCAGAGCGCGCCCGGCACGGCCGCGAAAACCGTATCGCTGCCCGCCGGACTGACGACAACGTTGGAGATGCGCTCCGAATTCGGCAGACCGGTATGGGTCCAGGTCTCGCCACTATCGGTCGATTTGTAGATTCCGTTGCCGACCGAGACGCTGTTGCGCGTCCACGATTCGCCCGTGCCCACCCAGACGTTCTTCGAATTCTTGGGATCGAGCGCGACGGCGCCGATCGATTGCACTGGTTGCTCGTCGAAGACCGGCTTGTAGCGCGTGCCGCCGTCCTCGGATTTCCAAACGCCGCCGCTGGCCGCTCCGACGTAAAGGGTGAGTTTCCCGGACGGTTCCCGGAGAGCGGCAAAGGCGGAAATGCGGCCGCTCATGGCCGCGGAGCCGATGTTGCGCGCGCCCAGGCCGGAAATGGTGGAAGAATTGTAGGGCGCTTGTTCGGCGCCGATGGCCGCGCCTGCCAGGCCGAGCGCGGTGAAAAGGATGAAATTCGGGAAACGCATAAAAGTTATTTGGAAGCGGGCGTGGGAAATTTGAATTCAGCGTCGTCGACCGGCACATTCGCGTCGGCCTTTTCGAAAACGATTTTTTGTTTGTCGGCCGCTCCCTTGGGACCGGCGTCGATCGAGAACGGGAAGAAAACCCCGGCGACTTTTTCGTAATCCCCGAGATCGGTTTCGACCTCCACCTGCGCGCCTTGCTCGGTCCGCTGGGTCAGGATTCGAATCTCCAGGAAATGATCGGGATCGAGATAGACGTAGCTGACGTCGCCGTTCTTGCGGACGACCTTGAGCTTATGCGCGAGGGTGCCGTCGACATCTTCGGGGCCGAGATACGTGACCGTGCTCCCTTTGGCTTTCCAATCGACCAGCGGCCCATCGACCTCGGCATCCTCGATGAGCGACTTCGCCTCATCCGCGGACATTTTTTCGGGGTCCTTACGGCCTTGAAACGGCGATATCTTCCAGCCTTCCGCGCCGTCGTACGCCTGCACCAGCGTCATGCCCTGAAGAGTCGCTTCCACGCGCGCTTGTCCCGGCCGCTTTTTCGTCAGCGTGTAAATAAACTCAAGCTGACCCGAGTTCACGAGCATCTTGCCCTTGAGCCGCAACGACTGCACCGCGCGCAACGCATCCGCGCCGCCTTTGGCTTCGATGTTCCTGGCCACCAAGGCATCGACGGTCGGTTCCTTGAGTTCCTGGGCATTGAGCGCGGACGCAAGCAGCGACGCCGACACGAGAAGGAGTGCAAAACGTAGTTCCATAGGTCTTGATCAAAAAAACCGACGGCAATTGATTTGCCGTCGAACGCGACACCATGGCAGATGCGCGACCCGCGGGCAATCGACGTTGTTGCTTCAGCGAAAGCTTGAATCCCGAGAATCGACCAGATAGTTCTCGCGTTCGTGAACGGCCAGCCACCTCCTCTTCAATCACGGCCCGCGGCCCCACCAGCCCGGCAAGGCATGGGTTGTTTCGCCCAGGGATGTCTCACCATCCTGATCGTGGGGTTTCTCTTCCTGGCCGCGCTTCTCGGAGGCGCCTGGTATTTTTACAGCAAGGCGGTTGCCGATCTGACCTCGAGCGCTCCGTTGGACGTCCGGATCGAACAGCCGAGTGAAGCCCAGCTTCAATCCGCCGAAAGTACCAAGGCGCGGCTGGATGAGGCCGTCGCTCGCAACGCTGAAACCACCGTCGAATTTACCAGCGCCGACCTGAACGCGTTGCTGGCCCGGGGCGAGGATTTCAGGGAGCTTCGGGGACGGGCCCGGGTCGATATCGCCGATTCCATGATGACGATCGCCCTGAGCGTGCCGCTCGATTCCATTCCCTTGCCCAAACTAAGAAAGCGGTGGTTCAACGGGACCGCGCGTTTCGGCTTTACCTATTCTTCCGGGGAATTTGAGGTCGATCTCGAATCACTTGAAGCGGGTCAACATCGCCTCCCCCGTCAATTTCTTTCGAGCGAATTCAAGACCTTCTTCAACGACGGCCTGAATGACGCTTTTGCGAATGATCTGCGAAACGGAACCTGGGACTCAGAATTCTGGAGCCGTGTGAAGACCATGTCGCTCCAAGGCGACAAGCTCGTGGTGACGACGAAAGCGGACTGAAAAAACGCGTCTTAGACGTGCGAGGTCTTCCGCTGTCATCCCGAGCAGCGCAGACCGGGATCGCGACCACGGGAGGAGCGTCGACCTCACAACCACTCTCTAATTACTCAAGCCAATAAGCAGGATATTCGATTGCCGATCCGCGCGCTTCGCGAAGCGTTGGCCCATCGCGTTCACAACGACTGTGAGGTCCCTCGCCGTCTGCGCGGCTCGGGATGACAGCGCTCTCTTTCCAATCGTACTCCTAACTCGCGCGCTCCATCGCCGCTTCATTGATCTCGCGAAACACTCCCGCCGCGATCTCGAACGAGCGCAACCGCGCGGCGTGCTCGAAAATCTGCGCGGTGGCGATGATTTCGTCGGCTCCAGTTTCGTCGAGCAATCCCTCCAACCGGCGCCGGACCGTTTCGGGCGAACCGACGGCGGAGTATCGGGTCCGATGCTCGATCGCGGCCCGTTCGGCCGGACTCCACCGGCCCTCCATGCTCTCGACTGGCGGTGGAAGTTTTCCCGGACGACCCCGAATCAAATTCAGGAACATCAGCTGCGCCGAGGTGAAAAGGCGGCGCGCCTCGGCGTCCGTTTCCGTCGCAAACACCCCGGCGCCGATCATGACGTGCGGCCTAACGAGCGCATCGGACGGCGTGAATTCGCGTCGGTAAAGCTCGAGCGCGACTTGAAGGTAGTCGGGCGCGAAATGCGAGGCGAAGGCGAAGGGCAATCCGAGCTCCGCGGCGAGGCGGGCGCTGAAATCGCTCGAACCGAGCAGGTAAAGCGGAACGTCCAAGCCAGCGCCGGGCACGGCCAGCACCGCCTGGCCGGGCGCCGGCGGACGAAAGTACGATTGCAGCTCGAGCACGTCCTGCGGAAAAGTGTCGCCGCTGCCGCCCAGGGAACGGCGGAGAGCGCGGGCCGTAAGTTGATCGCTACCCGGCGCGCGGCCCAGGCCGAGATCGATCCGCCCCGGATAAAGCGACTCGAGCGTGCCGAACTGTTCGGCGATGACGAGCGGGGCGTGGTTTGGAAGCATGATCCCGCCGGCCCCGACGCGAATGCTTTTCGTGGCGCCGGCCACGTGTCCGATCACCACCGACGTGGCGGCGCTGGCGATGCCGGGAAGGTTGTGATGTTCCGCCAGCCAGTAGCGATGATAACCCCACTCCTCCGCGTGCTGCGCCAGATCCACCGTATTTCGGAAGGCAAGCGCCGCATCGCCGCCCTCGATGATGGGCGAAAGATCGAGAACAGAAATACGCGGCATGATCAAATGTAATCGCCTGTCGCCGTTTTGGGTAGCGCACGCGTCTCGCGTGTTGGTTTCGGCGTCTCGCCGAAACAATCTTTTCTTCACGCTACGCCCTGTGCTTCAGCCCGTCACAAGGAAGTCCGCGCTGGCGAGACGCCATCGCCAACGCGCGAGACGCGCGCGCTACCCAAGGCGATTGCGACCCAGTCGGTTAGGTGGGACGATTCGCTAACATGAATCCGACCCAAGCTTACGCCGCCCAAGCGGCCAATTCACCACTCGCGCCTTTTTCCTTCGACCGCCGCGAGCCGCAACCGACCGACGTCGAGATCGAGATTCTTTTCTGCGGTGTCTGTCATTCCGATCTCCATATCGCGCGCAACGAATGGGGCGGGACGATCTATCCATGCGTCCCCGGTCATGAAATCGCCGGGCGCGTCGTCAAAGTCGGCCGCGAGGTCCGAAAATTTAAGGAAGGCGACCTGGCCGCGGTTGGATGCCTGGTCGACTCCGATCGCGTCTGCGTTAATTGCAAAGCCGGGCTCGAGCAATTTTGCGACAGTGGCGCCACCTTCACTTACAACAGTCCCGATCCGCATACCGGCGGCGTAACCTACGGGGGTTACTCCAAGACCATCGTGGTCGATCAGAATTTCGTGCTCCGTCTTTCCGATAAACTGGATCTCGCCTCCTCGGCCCCGCTCCTCTGCGCCGGGATCACGACCTGGTCGCCCTTGCGGAAATGGAAAGTGGGTAAAGGCCAAAAGGTTGGTGTAATCGGGCTGGGCGGTCTCGGACACATGGCCCTCAAATTTGCCAATGCCTTCGGCGCTGAAGTCACCCTTTTCACTACCTCGCCGGGGAAGACGGACGACGCGAAAAGGCTGGGTGCGCACGAAGTGATAATAACGAAAGACCAGGAGGCACTCGAAAATCAGGCGAACCGTTTCGATTTCATTATCGATACCGTCTCTGCCCAGCACAACATCAACGCTTATCTCGGCGTCCTAAAACGCGACGGCGTTTTGTGCCTGGTCGGTGTCCCGCCTGAGCCGATCCCGGTCGGCGCGTTTAATTTGATCATGCCGCGGCGGCAACTGGCCGGCTCCTTGATTGGCGGGATCGCCGAGACTCAGGAGATGCTCGATTTCTGCGCCGAACGCGGAATCGCCTGCGACATCGAACTCATCAAGATCGATCAGATCAACGAAGCGTATGAGCGAATGCTAAAGAGCGACGTGAAGTATCGCTTCGTGATCGACCTGGCTTCGCTCTAACTCGTGCTCCTGCTCGTGCTCGAGCATTTTTCCCCGCACACAGATCGATCACGAGCAGGAGCACGAGTACGATTACGATTTTGAGATTGCCGCAAAAGCAGTTGCAGACCGCTTTCTCTTTTCCCTGATTGCGGCAGCTTGCCGCATGACGATTCCATACTTCGAAGTGGTGGCGTTTGCGAACCGGCAATTCGCTGGGAATCCCGCGGGCGTCTGCGTGCTCGCCGAATCGTTGCCGGACGTGGCCATGCAAGCCATCGCCGCGGAAAATAACCTGCCCGCAACGGCATTCCTCATCGATCGCGGAACCCATTTCGATCTCCGGTGGATGACGACGGCGGTGGAACTGGACCTGTGCGGACATGCCACGCTGGCCTCGGCCCATGTGCTCTTTCAGCATCTCGGTCGCTCCGACGCCATGATCCGTTTTCAGTCGCGCAGCGGCGAGCTGACGGTGGAGCGCTCCGGTGACCGGCTCGTGCTCGATTTTCCATCCCAATCGCTCAGCGAGTGTCAGCCGCCGGAAAAGCTGGCGGAGGGGCTGGGCGCCGAGCCGACTGCGGTGCTGAAGGGAAATAACTACTGCGCCGTCTTCGAGCACGAGCTGGACGTCGCCGCGCTCTTGCCCGACTTCAGGATCATCGCGGAACTGGAGGCGCACGGCGTGATCGCGACGGCGCCAGGGGACCGGTGCGATTTTGTTTCGCGTTACTTCGCTCCGAAAGTCGGGGTCCCGGAAGATTCGGCCACCGGCTCCGCCCATTGCGCGCTGGTTCCTTATTGGTCGAAGCGGTTGGGCAAACGAATCCTGCACGCCCGGCAGATTTCGATGCGAGGCGGCGAATTATTCTGCGAGGATCGCGGGGAGCGGGTTGGAATCGGCGGCAACGCCGTCACCTATCTCGAGGGTCAGCTTCATTGCGCGTAGAAGCCAGCTCCCCTCGTGCTCCTGCTCCTGCTCATGCTCGTGCTCGTGCTCGTAATCGAATATTTTTCCCGCGCACACAGATCGATCACGAACAGGAGCACGAGCACGATTACGATTTTGAAATCGGCGCAATAGCAGTTGCAACGACCATGGGCTAATGCGGTGATACGCGATGCCGGAGCAGCGAAAATTTGCCGTCGCCGCGGCCTATCTCACCCTCTGCGTGATCTGGAGTTCGACCTGGCTTGCGATCAAGATCGGCCTCCGCGATCTGCCGCCGATTTCATTCGTGGCCATCCGGTTTGCCATCGCCGTCGCGGTCCTTTTGGCCATCTCCGTGGGCCGGGTGCGATTGCTTCCGCTGCGGCGCGGCGATTTGAAACTGCTGGCCTACACCGGCGTGCTGATGTTTGCGGTGAACTATGCGCTGCTGTTCTGGGCGGAGCTATATGTGTCGTCCGGGTTGTCCGCGGTCTTGCAGGCGACCATTCCAATCTTCGGGATGGTCTTCGCGCATTATCTTCTGCCGAGCGAACCGCTGCGCTGGCAAAGGGTTGCGGGAGCATTGCTCGCGATCGGCGGCGTCGCGCTGATCTGCTCGCGCCTGCTCGATTTCGAAGGGCTCCTCGCTTTCTGGGGTGGCGTCGTCATCGTCTTCGGCGCGGCGAGCGCGGCGTTCTCCAATGTGCTGTTGAAGAAGCGCGACCTCCAGCTTGCGCCGGCCATGATCGCCGCCTGGCAAATGATCTTCGGAGTCGTGCCGCTGCTCGTGCTCGGATTTATCGTCGATGGAAACCCGCTGCACTTTCATTGGACGAAAACGGCGGTGTTCTGCCTCCTTTATCTCGCGGTGCCGGGGTCCGCGGTCACGTTTTTGCTGCTCTATTGGCTGCTGCCGCGGATGTCGGTCACGAACCTGCAAACGATCTCGCTCATCACGCCACCGGGCGCGGTGGCGTTGGGCTGGCTGCTCGGTGGTGAGAGTTTTTCTCTCTGGTCGCTCGCCGGCGGCGCGCTGGTCCTCGCCGGCGTTTGGATGATTTTCCGCAAGATTCAACCGGCCAAGGTTCGCGGCGAATGCGAAACGGCCCTGCCGCAGGGTTGAAGGTCCCTTCTTGCACTTACACTTTCACGTTAACGCACTCTTTCTTCCCCGCTGAGGTTGCTTCGTTTTTGCGGACTGCACTTACTGAAAGGAGTAAGACAGAACCGTGGAAAACAACAAGAGCCGCCATGGGCGGCGTTATGACTGGGAGTTCAAGCAGAGCGCGATCGCGCT
>Ga0190265_10000103_pt1 | contig 89078 bp, 97 predicted proteins | sample Popmic124T_FD_133135 | JGI IMG/M metagenome (GOLD analysis project Ga0190265, IMG submission 133135) | Populus adjacent soil microbial communities from riparian zone of Indian Creek, Utah, USA - 124 T | ecosystem: Environmental > Terrestrial > Soil > Riparian zone | place: USA: Utah | collected... | reverse complement strand
GGCGGCGCCGCGATCATCACCGAGTACATCTTCAACCTGCAGGGAGTCGGCCAGTACGCCGCCGACTCGATCAAAGAACTCGACCTGCCGCCGATCATGGGCGTGACCCTGTTCGGCGCCTTCTTCGTCGCTCTCTTCAACACCCTGGTCGATATCGCGTATGCCTACCTCGACCCGCGGATCAGGCTCGGAGAGTCGGCGCGATGAGGATGGCCGCGTGAGCGAGCAGTTGCTCTCCGTCCGCGGCCTCCGCGTCGGTTTCGCGACCGAGGGCGGCTTGGTGCAGGCTGTAGAGGGTGTCTCCTTCGACCTCGCGCCCGGCGAGGTGCTGGCGATCGTCGGGGAGTCCGGCTCGGGCAAGACCGCCACCGCGCAGACCCTCATCGGTCTGACCCGCTCGCCCAACGCGCGAATCGAGGGCTCGGTGAGGCTGCGCGGAGCCGAGCTCGTGGACGCCGGCGAGGCCGAGCTGCAGAAGGTGCGCGGGGCGCGGATCGCGATGGTCTTCCAGGACCCGATGACCTCGCTCAACCCGGTCTATCGGGTGGGTGGGCAGATCGTCGAGGCGATCCGGGCGCATCAGGGCGGCCTGAGGGACGAGGAGGCGAGGATGCTCGCCATCGAGATGCTCGATGCAGTCGGGATCCCGGAACCGCGGCGGCGGGTCGACTCCTACCCGCACGAGCTCTCGGGAGGGATGCGCCAGCGAGCGATGATCGCGATGGCGCTGGCATTAGAGCCGGAGGTGCTGATCGCCGACGAGCCGACGACGGCGCTCGACGTGACGATCCAGGCTCAGATCCTGGAGTTGCTACGCCGGCTCAACCGCGAGCGCAACCTGGCGACACTGCTGATCACCCACGACCTCGGCGTCGTGGCCGAGGTCGCCGACCGGGTCCTGGTGATGCATGAAGGACGGATCGTCGAGGGCGGCACGCTCGACGAGGTCTTCTACTCGCCCAAGGATCCGTACACCCGCAGTCTGCTCGGCGCGGTGATTCGCCTCGACCATTCCCCGCCTCAGCGGTCCTCGCGGCAGCGGGCGCCGCTGCTCGAGGTCACCGATCTCGTCAAATACTTTCCGGTCAAGCGAGGCGTGATGCTCGAGCGCGAGGTCGACCGGGTGCGGGCCGTCAATGGCGTCAGCCTCAGGGTCGAAACCGGCGAAACGCTCGGCCTGGTCGGCGAGTCTGGCTGCGGCAAGTCGACGCTCTGCCGCGCGATCCTGCAGTTGCTGAAGCCGAGTGCGGGCTCGGTCCGCTTCGAAGGGCGCGAGATCGCCGGGCTCTCGCGTCGCCGAATGCGACCGCTGCGCGGTGATCTGCAGATGATCTTCCAGGACCCCTACGCCTCGCTCAACCCGCGTAAGCGGATCGGGCAGATCGTCGGCGAACCGCTGCGCCTGCAGGGTGTCGACTCCGGGACGCAACGGCGGCGGCGGGCGCAGGAGCTGCTGGAGCGGGTCGGCCTCTCGCCCGAGCACTGCGACCGCTACCCGCACGAGTTCTCCGGCGGCCAGCGCCAGCGAATCGGGATCGCCCGCGCCCTTGCCCTGCGCCCGAAGCTGATCGTCGCCGACGAGCCGGTCTCCGCCCTCGACGTCTCGATCCGTGCCCAGATCCTCGACCTGCTCGCCGATCTGCAGGAGGAGATGGGCCTCAGCTACCTCTTCGTCGCCCACGACATCGGCGTGGTCCGGCACGTCTCCGATCGAATCGCCGTGATGCACGGGGGCGAGATCGTCGAGGAGGGCTCTGCGGAGCAGGTCTGCGAGCGACCACTGCATCCGTACACCAGAAGCCTGCTCGCAGCCGTGCCCGTGCCCGACCCGCGCGAGGCGCGGGCGCGGCAAACTGTTCGCCAGTGACCCTGCCCCTCACCCCGCCGATCAAGCCGCAGCTGGCGCTGACCCGTAAAGAGCTGCCGCGGGGAGAGGAGTGGGCCTACGAGGAGAAGCTCGACGGCTTCCGGGCGATCGTCTTCGTCGACGGCGACGACATCTACGTCCAGTCGCGGGGTGGCAAACCGCTGAGCCGCTACTTCCCGGAGCTGAGCTTCGCGCCCGGACGTTACGTGCTCGACGGCGAGCTGGTGATCCGCGATGGCGAAGGGAGGGTCGAATTCGACGCGCTGCAGAGCCGCCTTCATCCTGCCGCATCTCGCATCGAGCTGCTCGCCGAGGAAATCCCGGCGGAATACCTCGCCTTCGACCTCCTGGCCGAAGGGGCCGATTCGCTGCTCGAGCGACCGCTGCGCGAGCGCCGAGCCGGGCTCGAGGCACTGGTCGAGAGGATCGGCGGCGCCGTCACCCCACTCAGCCCGGATCCCGGACAGGCGGAGGAGTGGCTGCGCACGACGGAGGGCACGATGGCGAAGCAGCTCGACGCGCCGTACCAGCCCGGGAAACGCAAGGGCATGGCGAAGGTGAAGCGGGAGCGGACGATCGACTGCGTGGTCATGGGCTGGCGGCCCGGCAAAGAGGAGGGCACGGTCGGCTCGCTGATCCTCGGCCTCTACGACGGCGGCGAGCTGCGGTCGGTCGGCCACATCTCCGGTTTCAGCGCCCAGATGAAACGCGACCTGCGAAAGCTGCTGACACCACTGGAGACCGGCGAGCGAGGCAGTGCCGAACCGAGCCGCTGGGCCGGCGATCGCGACCTCGAGTGGGTGGCGCTGCGGCCTGAGCTGGTGATCGAGGTCGGCTACGACCATGCCGCCTCGGGCAGGATCCGGCACGGAGCGAGGTTCCACCGATTCAGGGACGACAAAGCGCCGGAGGAGTGCTTGTTCGACGAATTGGACGAAGGGTGACGATTGGGGAGGGTGGGGGTGTCCGGCCGCTTGCTGGGTTTTTCGCCGGTCGCGCTGCCTCTCTCGCTGAGTGATCTGTGCGAAAAACAGGACGCCGCTGCGCGGCCGGACACCCCCACCCTCCCCTTCGACAGCCAAGTCAGCTCGTGAAAGACCTCCGACCGGATGCATCCGCCGGAGAAAGCTCAGCGGGTTAGAACAGCGGCTCCTGCGTGGAGCTCAGCTCGTCCTGGGAGGGAGGAGCGGCAGCCCCCTCAACGGGCGGATACTCAGAGCGGGCCGAAGGCCCGCGAGTCCGGGGAGGGGGCTGCCGCTCCTCCCTGCGGCTGCGACCCCTGCCCCAGCCGCGGACGACCTTGGTGATCTGGCCGCGTTGCTTGGCTGGGAGGTAGGCGCGGTTTCCGGCGTAGAGCTGCTCGTATTTGGAGATCAGGTCGGGGCGTTTGGTTTGTAGCCAAGCGAAGAAGACGTCGCGGACCTCGTCGCGGAGGTGGAGGGCTACGCCGCCGAGGAAGGTTGCGTCTGCCCCTCGAGCTCGGTCGACTATGGGCTGGACCTGCTCGGGGCTGTCGTTTATGCCCGGCATCAGGGGAGCGATGAGGACGCCGGAGTCGATGCCGCGTCGGCGCAGCTCGGCGACCGCGTCGAGGCGCGCGGCGGGACTGGGCGTGTGCGGCTCGGTCGCTCGCCACGCTTCCTCGTCGAGCGTCGGGACGGAGAGGTTGACGGAGACCGGCAGCCGCTTCGCCATCCGCTCGTAGATCTCGACGTCCTGCAGCACCAGGGGCGACTTGGTCAATACCGAGACGGGCGTGTCGGCCGCCTCCAGCGCGGCGAGGATCTCGGGCATCATCCGGTAGCGGCTCTCGACCCACTGATAGGGGTCGGTGTTGGTACCAAGGGCGACCAGCTCCCGCTTCCAGCTCGGCCGCGCCAGCTCGGCCCGCACGAGCTCCGGGACGTTGACCTTGACGACGATCTCGCGCTCGAAGTCCCGTCCGGCGTCCATGTCGAGATAGGTGTGCGTCCGCCGCGCAAAGCAATAAACGCATGCGTGGGTGCAGCCTCGATAGGGATTGATCGTCCAGTCGAAGCCGTAGCGGCTTCCGGGCACTCGGTTCAGAGCCGAGCGGGCGCGGACCTCGTGGAAGTGGATCCCCATCGCCTCCGGCGCGTCGAAGGTGCGCAAAACCGTGCCGTCGCCAACTCCCGGCAATCGCAGATCGTTCTCGACTCGCTGCTCGTCCCAGCGCACGAACACATGTTCGCACCAGCTTAAAACGCTGTCCAGTGGGATTAGATGCTGGAGCCCGTCTCGTCGCGCTTGAACTGCTCGAGTTGGCCAAGGGCTTTGGCGCGCACTTTGGCTCGAAGGGGCGGCAGTATCGCGATCAGGTTGCCGCTCGGGCCGAGCGCCTGCTTGGCCCAGCGGCGGAAGTCGAAGTCGTCGATGTGCTCGGCGATCAAGCCGTCGGCGAAGCGGAACGTGGCCTGGATGTCGTTGACCACGAGACGTCCCGTGGCGCCGAACGTATAGCGGGCGATCCAGTGGGCTGAGCCGGACTCCCCACCTGCTTCGTGCTCGTGCAGCTCGATCTTCAGATCGGTGGCCCGGCTCGTCAGCATCCTCCACATCGCGCCGACGTCGTCCCCGTGCAGGTCGCCGAAGGCCGGATCGCGGAAATGCGCATCCGGGGCGTAGCAGGCGGTCATCGCGGCGCCGTTGCACTGCCCAAACGCCTCGTAGAACCGCTCGATCGTCTCCCGGTTCCTCTCCCCCGACATGAGCGCAATCTACACCGATGCCGTGGGATGGACGGGACGGCAGTCCCCTGAACGGGCGGATACTCAGAGCCGGCCGAAGGCCGGCGAGTCCGTTCAGGGGACTGCCGTCCCGTCCTAACGCAACTCGCCGAGAATGACGTAGCGCAGCACGTCGACCACCTGCTCGGCGGTCCGCGCCGTCGCCTGAGCAGCCCGGTCGACCTCCTTCAGCGCATGGTCGAGGTCGGCGTCGTGGAGGGTGACGATCGGCTTGCCGAGGGCTGCCGCATAGCCGGCGTCGAAGGCGGCGTTCCACTGGCGGTACTTGTCACCGAAGCGAACCACGACCACGTCCGCCCCCCGGAGCAGCGTCTGGGTGCGGATCGCGTTGACGCCGGCTCCCATCTGGTCGCGCCAGAACGGCTCGGCCTCCTCGCCCAGCGTGCCGACGCCGGCGTCGTCGGAGGCGGCGTGGTCGGTGACGGGCGCGGAGAATGCGACGGGCAATCCCGCCTCGCGGGCGCCGCTCTCGATCCGCTGCCGCCAGTCGGAGTGGATCTCACCGGACAGGTACACCTGCCAAGTCCGCTCGCTCACGGCCCGGTCTCCTCGAAGTGCTTGCTCAGCATCGTCACCTGGCCCTGGTAGTTGGAGCCGAGGTCCTCGCCGTAGAGCCGCTCCGCCGGGGCGCTGGTGGACTCCAGCGCCAGCTTGCAGACCGGCTGGCGGTGCTCGACCATGAAGGAGACGTCGCGCGCCCGGACCTCGAGCGCGGCGCGGCTGCCGTGCCTGCCGCCGACCGGGTCGTAACCGAAGCCCGGATCGAAGAAGCCGGCGTAGTGGGTGCGCAACTCGCCGGCGGTCGGGTCGTAGGCCATCATCTCGGCGGCCACCTGGGGCGGGATGCAGACCCCCTCGGCCGAGAGCAGCAGGTAGAAGATCTCCGGCTCGAGCACGATCCGCGCCCCCGCCTCGGGAAAGACCGGATCCCAGTAGTCGGTCCAGCGGTAGGCCCTGATTCGCGAGAGATCGATCGGCAGGCTGTTCTTCTTTGCCCGGTAGCCGACGATCCGGTCGCTGGGCCCGGAGAGGTCGACGCTGAGGAAGAGGCCGTCCGCCAGCGCCAGCTCAGACTCGCGCAGGGCGTGGGAGTCGAGGTAGAGCAGCGGGAACTCTGCCTGCAGGCCGCGAATCTCCTCGTCGCTCAAGCGCACGTCGCCGCGCGCCAGCCGCAGCTGGTTGAGCGAGAGGCCGGTCTGCACCTGGATCGCGAAGGAGCGGGGCACCACCTCCAGGTAGAGCTTTCCGCGGTATCCCGGCCGGATCTCGTCGAAGCGGTGGTGGCGGTCGGTGAGAACCCGGGTGAAGACGTCGAGGCGGCCGGTCGAGCTCTTCGGGTTGGCCTTGGCGCGCACGTCCTCCGGCAGCGCCAGCTCCTCGATCAGCGGGACCAGGTAGGGCCGATCGCGCTCCAGGACTGCGCCGTCGCGCAAGTCGACTTTCTGGAACGCGAGGCCATCGATCTTCTCCTCGACCGTCGAGTCAACGTCCGGCAAGAAGCTGCAGCGCAGCGCCCAGGCGAAGTCTCCGAGCCGCATGTCGATGCTGGCCGGCTGGATCGCCTCGGGACGGATCCGGTAGTCACCGGAGCTGACCCACTCGGCGTCGATCGCCTCGCTCAGCGCCTGCGACGGCAGGACGCCCGGCGTCGTCGCCGTCGCGACGCCCCCGCTTGCTCGCTCCGCGCTCATCGCGCGGAGATTATGCGGCGCGCCTCGGCAATGCCGAGGTAGGGAGTGAGCGTGAATTCGGCAACGTCCGGGAAGAACCGCTCGAGCTGCTCGATTTCGCCGGCCAGCACGCGCCGACTGAGCAGCGAAACGACGCCGCCGACCACCGCCTCGTCGATACCCTCCGGCGACTTGCCGGCGAGCGCCGGCGTCGGGGCGCCGTCGCGCAGGAGGGGAACGAAACTCTGCACCGCCGTCTGGAAGCGATCGTAGATTCCAGGCCCGGCGCGCAGCCCCTCGACGAGCAGGAGGTCGGCGCGGGCCGGATCCTGCGCCAGGAATCCGAGCGCCGCGATGAGAGCCGCGCAGACGCCGTCCGCCCAATCGTCGCGCGCCGCGCAGGCCGCCAGGACCTGCCCGCGCAGCAGCTCGACCGCATCGTCGTAAGCGGCGAGGAAGCAGACGTCCTTGCTGGCGAAGTGGCGGTAGAAGTCGCTCTTGGAAACGCGAGCGTGGGTGGTGATGAGCGAGACCGTGGTCTTGTCGTACCCATGCTCGTGCAGCGACTCGGCAATCGACACGAGCAGGCGCTCCCGCTGGTTCTGGGCAACGAACTCACGAGAGAGGCCATGGCGGCCGCGTGGCAGCGATCTCATTGGTACGGAGTCTGCCAGTGCTCAGACCTACTTGTCCGCCGCCTCCGCGATGCCGACACCCAGGTAAGGGGCGATCATGAACTCGGAGAGCTCCGGCAGGAGGTCCACTACACGCTCCGTTTCGTGGCGGCGGATCTGCTGGTAGACGATCCAGACGACGCCGCCGACGAGTGTCTCCTCGATCGTCTCCGGCAGCCGGTCGTCTTGGGGCAGAGCTCGTTGCGCCATCTCGACGAAGCTCTGCAGGGCGTCCTCGTAGCGCTTCGTCGTCGACGGTGTCGCCGAGAGCGCCTCGATCAAGCACATGCGCGCAAGCGGCGGATCTTCGGCGACGTAGTCGAGGAAAGCCTCGAGCCCGGCCTCGATCCCCTCCTGCCAGTCACCCTCGGCGCCAGCGCAGGCCTCCTCGACGCGACGGGTCATCTCCTCCACGCAAGCGTCGAAAGCAGCGAGGAAGACCTCCTCCTTGCCGGTGAAGTTGTCGTACAGCGTTTTGCGGGCCACCGCGGCCCGCCGGACGATGTCGGAGATCTTGGTCGCCTCGTAGCCCTGCTCGGCAGTCAGCTCCGCGAGCGCATCCATGATCCGGCGGCGCTTGTGGACCGCGATGAACTCGCGCGGGAGCGAGGGACGTACAGGGGAAACCGAGGGGCTTGGGGCGGCCCTCGCCCCGATTCCCCCTTTTCCCCGTGGAGACATGGAGCAAGGATACCCCCGTACGCCCGTACTCGAAGCGAGCCGAAGACTTTCGTGGTACCATGTAATAACCTATCCAATTTTCCAGAGAAACGTAAGGGTTTTCTATGTCGCCAGAGCGGATCGTCCTCAGTCATGACATGTTGGCCGCTGCGGTGGGAGATCGGTGGTCGGAAGCGGAACTGATCGAGGCGGTCGCCCTCCTGACCAGGGCTGACGGTCGCTTCCCGGCCGGGGTGAGAACCCTGCCCCCCGACCTGGTCAGGGCAATCCAGCGAGAGCGCCTCCTCGCCGCCATGCTGGAGACCGTGAATGAGCTGGGCTACCGAGCCCTCACGGTGCAGGACGTGCTCAAACGGGCGGGGGTCTCGCGACCGACCTTCTACGAGCAGTTCGAGGACAAAGAGGACTGCTTCCTCGCTGCCTTCGACGCTTCGGCAGAGCGCCTGCGCAAGCGCATCGAGGCTGCCCTCGGCGACGCCGAGGAAAACTGGCGTGAGCGCCTGCGCCGAGGCCTGGAGGCGCTGCTGGAGTTCATTGCCGCCGAACCGAATGCTGCTCGCACCGTGATCGTCGAGGCTCGTGCCTCCAGCCCGGCGGGCCTGAGGCGGCGCGACGAGCTCCTCGACGGCTTCGCTGCACGCATCGACGCCGAGGCGAGGAGGGGCTTGGCGGACCCGCCTTCCGCAATCGCTGCTGCGGGAGTCGTCGGCGGGATCGAATCGGTCCTCTACGCCCGCCTTCAGAGAGAAGAAGCCGCCGAGCTCGAGTCGCTCCTTCCCTCGCTGATGTATTTCGCCGTCCTGCCCTACGAGGGTCATGAGGTCGCGGCCGAGGAACTCGACGGAGCGGCGGTCGCTTAGCTGAAGCGGCCGGCCGTCAACGCCGGCGGCGCTTGCCGTCCCGCTTCCCCGTTCGTACCGCCAGCCTCAAGGTTCGCTCGCTCTGCTTCTCGATCGCCTCCCCCATCGCGATCTGGAACGTCGCCAGCAGGGCGCCGGCGGCGAGAGGCCGCAGCCGTTCCAGCGCCTCGCTCATCCGCGGCCAGTCCCGCTCTGGGCGCCCCGCCTCGTCGAAGGGGGCCCAGATCTCCTTGACGAACAGCTCAACGAACGCCTTCGCCGCGCCATCGGCGTGCCGTCGCAGCTTCTCGGCGGTGACCAGCGCGCCCTCGGGCCCGATCCCCAACTCGGCCAACTCGGCCGCCGCCCGCAGCAGGCTGGGGCTGATCACCTCGACCCGTCCGTCGGGCAGTGCGCGGATCACACCGAGCCCTTCGGCCTGTTTGGTCAGCTTGGGATCGAACTGGCCACCCCAGATCGCCAGCTCGTCGGCCTCGAAGATCTCCGGCGCCTCGTCTTCAAAAGGCGTCCGCAGGGCGCGGGTGAAGTCGAAGATCGCCGCCGCCGACCCGTCGCCGCTGTCGAGCACGCGTCTGATCGCCTCCAGATTGAGGCCGTCGGCCTGCATCTCGCGAGTCAGTTCGATCCGCGCGACATGCTCGTCGTTGTAGTAGCCGGTGCGGCCACGGACGACCGGCGGCGGCAGCAGGCCCCGCGTCTGGTGCGCGCGGATGTTGCGAACGGTCATCCCGGTCCGCTCGGCAAGCTGCCGGATCGTCATCTCGCCCTCCGCGGGCTTGCTGGATGGGCTCTCGCTCATCTCATGCCATGGTAAGCGCGAGTCGCTGGCCGTTCATCTTCTCGGCCGGATCGGAGCAGACGAAGACGATCGCCTCGGCGAGGTGCTCGGCGGGGGTGAAGGAGGCGTAATCGCCAGCTGGAGCCTGTACGCGCATCGCCGGGGTGAGGATCGCGTCGACGACGAGGATGTTCGCCGTCGCCCGGCTTTCCCGAAAGCCGTCGGCCAGAGCCAGGGTCCAGGCCTCTGCTGCGGCCTTGGCAGCGGCGTAGGCGGCGTTCGAGTTGGAGGGCGCCTGCGCCTGCTTCGCCGAGACGAGCACGAAGCGGCCGTGGTCGCCGGCGAGGAGGGCGTCGTGGAATGCGCGGGTGGTGTGCTGAACGGTTCGGATCAGCAGATCGTGGAGCAGCGCCCAGTCGGAGAGAGGCGCCTCGTGCAGCGGCTGCCCGCCGCGCCAGCCCCCGACCAGGTGAAGGAGGCCGTCGACCCCGCCGAACCGCTTGACCAGGGCATCGCACCACTCCTGCGTCGCCCCCTCGTCGAGCAGGTCGACGACACGAGCGTCCCAACGCTCCTCCGGCAGACCCAGGCCGGCGATGACCTGGTCCGGCGCTCCCTCCTGGCGGTCGCAACCGCAAACGGTTGCCCCGGCCGAAGCCAGCCGCTCGGCAACGACCGGCCCCAGACCTCCACCCACTCCGGCGATGGCGATCGTCCGACCGTCGAGGCTGCTCATATGGGGGAGGCAGGATTCGAACCTGCGTAGGCAGAGCCAACTGGTTTACAGCCAGTCCCCTTTAACCACTCGGGCACTCCCCCGGGAGTGACGAGTTTACCGGGGGTGGAATACTGCCCGCCGTGCCCGGCGACGAGTTCTACTCGCGGATCTCTCATTCGCTTGGAGCGACCGGACTGCGCTGGACCGGCAAGCTGAACGTCCCGCTCTACAGGCTCAGCGGCGGGCGTTTGGGGGGAAAGGTCGGCCGGGCGCCGGTGCTCCTCCTCACCACCACCGGCCGCAAGTCGGGTCTGCCGCGGACGGCGCCGGTGGTCTACCTAGCCGACGGTGACCGCTGGGCGATCATCAACACCAACGCGGGCAACCACCGCGTCCCCGCCTGGTCGTTCAATCTGAAAGCCAACCCAGAGGCCGAGGTGGAGATCGGTCGCAAGCGATACGAGGTGCGAGCGCGAATAGCCGAAGGAGAGGAGCGCGCCGATCTCTGGCGCAAGCACAACGAGCAATACTCGGGCTTCGACGACTACGCCGCGGTGCTAAACCGCGACATCGCAGTCTTCGTCTTAGAGCCTCTCTCCGGCTGACGCTCTGAGGGGCCGTCAGGCAAGGACGCAGGGAGCGTGGCGTGCTCTGCACGCGAGCGACCGAGGACACCGCATGACGGCCCCTCAGAGCGTCAGCCCGCTTCGCGGAGCATCTGCGCCTCCGGAAGACGCTGCAGCTTCTTCAGCGTGTTGTTCTCGATCTGGCGGATTCGCTCGCGGGTGACGCCAAAGGTCTGGCCCACCTCCTCGAGGGTGAGCGGCTCCAGGCCCGAGAGCCCGTAGCGCAGCTGGATCACCTGCCGCTCACGCTCAGGGAGGGCGTCGAGTGCCTTCCGCACGCCCTCCTTCTGAAGGTGTTCGCTCGCCTCCTCGAAGGGTTCGGCTACCCCCTCGTCGGCGACGAAGTCCCCGAGCTCCGATTCGTCCTCGTCGCCGACCGGTTTCTCCAGCGAGACCGGCAGCTGCGCGACGCGGAGGATCTCCCGGACCTCACCGAGCGGCCAGCGCAGCTCGGCGGCGATCTCGACCGGCTCCGGCTCGCGGCCGAGCCGCTGCACGAGCTGGCGCTCCACGTGGGCGACGCGGTTCAGCTTCTCCACCATGTGGACCGGGATGCGGATCGTCCGCGCCTTGTCGGCGATCGCCCGCGTCACCGCCTGGCGGATCCACCAGGTTGCGTAGGTGGAGAACTTGTAGCCGCGCCGGTAGTCGAACTTCTCCACCGCCCGGATCAGCCCCAGCGAGCCCTCCTGGATCAAATCAAGGAAGCTCAACCCGCGCCCCAGATAGCCTTTGGCGATCGAGACGACGAGACGCAGGTTCGCCTCGACCATCTGCCGCTTGGCAATCATGTCTCCGCGCTCGATCCGCTTTGCCAGGCTGACCTCCTGCCCAGCGGTGAGAAGGTCCACTTTGCCGATCGAGCGCAGATAGAGCCGCAGGGAATCGAGGCTCGGTTCGACGGTCAGATCGAGCTCCGGTTTCTTCGGCTGACCGTTGGTCGCCTCGGCGCGTTGTTCCTTGTAGGCGCTGACGCCGCCATCGGCGATCACTTCGACTCCGTGCTCAACCAGGCGCACGTGCAGGCCCGTGACCTGCTCCTTGGTGACATCCACCTCCTCGAGCGTGGTGGCGATCTGCTCGAAGGTTAGGTAGCCGCGCTCGCGGCCGAGGGCGATCAGCCCCTGGAGCTCCTCCGGCTCCGCGAACGGCTGCGCGTTCGAATCCTGATCCAGTCCCTGCGGGACCGTTTCCAACGGCTCGATTTCACTGCCTCCGGTGCAACCCGATTCCCCTCCAGACCGACCCCATTGCTCCGGCCACGGCGGAGTATAGGGAGATCGAGCTGCAGGGATCGGCACCGGCCAACAGTCCTGCGGGTCCCCCGTCGCTTACCCTAAATAAGCCGATGCCGAGTCGCTCCACCACCGTCTCCTCCACGCCCGCCGACGTCCAGTCGTCGGCGCCGACAACCCGCGTAAGCCTCTCGAGGGTCGGCGTCACCGGCGTAGAGAAGGTGATCCGCGTCAACGCAAACGGCACCGAGGACCTCTTTCATGCCGAGTTCGAGTGCTTCGTCGACCTCAACCCGCGCCAGGCCGGGGTCCACATGTCCCGCTTCGAGGAAGTGGTCGGTGAGGCGATCGACGAGGTCGTGCTCGGCGAGGCATTCCGGGCCGAGGTCCTCGCCGCCCACGTCGCCCAGCGGGTGCGCGAGGGGCAGGACGGCCTGCGCGCCGAGGTTTCGGTTACGGCCCGCTATCCGGAGACGGTGACGACGCCCGCCAGCGGGTTGGCGACGCAGGAGATCTACGTGCTGTTCGGGACCGCGGTCGACTCGCTGCGCGGGACGCGGACGCTGACCGGGGTGCAGGCCCAGGGCATGACGGCCTGTCCCTGCGCGCAGGAGATGGTCGGCGGGATGGCCCGCGAACGGCTTGCCGAGCGGGGCTTCGACGCCGAGCAGATCGAGCTGGCGATCGAGGCGGTGCCCGTCGCGACCCACAACCAGCGCGGCATCGGCAGTCTCCACGTCGGCTGCCCCGAGGGCGGCCCGGCCTGGATCGATGCCCCGCAGCTGCTGCGGATCGTCGAGCAGTCGATGAGCTCGGAGATCTACGAGCTGATGAAGCGGCCCGACGAGCTGGCGGTCGTCGCCAAGGCCCACGCGCAACCGCGCTTCGTCGAGGACTGCGTGCGGGAGATGCTGCGCCGTGTCGTCGAGGACTACCCGGGCCTGCCGGGAGATGCCTTCGTGATGGCGCGCCAGGAGAACCTGGAGACGATCCACCGCCACAACGTGATCGCCGAGCGCTACGGCAAGCTCGACGACCTCCGCACCGAGCTGGAGAGCGGCGAGCACGAGCGCCGCCACACGACGGTCAGGGAGTGGCTGGAGGCGCCGGCGACCTAGCCGGCGTTGGCTTCCTTGGCCCTGGCGCGGGCCTCCCGCTCCGCCTCGAGGCGGCGGCGCAGGCCGAAGAAATAGTCAGCGCCGCTGATCACGGTCACTGCCACGGCCAGGTAGACGAGTCCGTCGACCCAACCCGGAGCCGGGTTCGTGGCGATCAGGGCGAAGACCGCGGCGATCTGCAGCACGGTCTTCAGCTTGCCCAGCCAGCTGGCGGAGATCACGACGCCGCGCTCGGCGGCGATCGCGCGCAGGCCGGTGACGGTGACCTCGCGGGCGATGATCACCATCGCCACCCAGGCCTCGAGCCGGTCCAGCGAAACCAGGGAGAGGAGCGCCGCCGTGATCAGCAGCTTGTCCGCGAGCGGGTCCATCAGCTTGCCGAAGGTCGTGACCGCGTCGCGCGAGCGGGCGAAGTAGCCGTCGAGCCCGTCGGTCAGGGCCGCCAGCGCGAAGACGGCGGCGGCCAGGGCGTCGCCGTTCGGCGTCTCGCCGAGCAGCGCGACGACGACGACCGGCACGGCAAGGATGCGAAGCAGGGTGAGAAGGTTGGCGAGGTTCAGCGGGAACATCCCGACTCAGTCTCCTCTCGCCGGCTCCGGCACCGCGGCGCGCTTGGCGAAGAAGTCCTTGCCCTCGAAGCGCCCGATCGCGTAGAGGGGGGCGGTCACGGCAGCGGCTCTTCACCGGAGTCGAATGCCTCCGGGACGACCTCGGCCAGACTGGCGCCGAGGGCCTGGCGCAGCACCACCAGGTGCTGCGCGTGACCAGCTGCGAGTGAGGCGGTGAGGGTGCGTGGCGCCGCGGTGAAGAGGAGTGGCGCCGCGTCGAGGTGGGCCCTCAGCGCCGCCCCCTCGAGTTCATAGACGAGGGCGAGGAAGTCCGCCTGGCTTCTGACCTCGGAGAAGAGGTCGAGGTCGTCCGGTTCGGCGTCCAACTCGCCGCCCAGGCCCCGGATGGCCTTGGTGATGGCATTCACGTACTCCTGCTCGTGAGCGCGGAACCGACGGCCCACCGCGCGCGGCAGGCCTTTCAGCAGCGGGAGACCCTGGGTGTAGGCCTCGAGCGCCGTCAGCTCCTGGGCGAGCGCCGCGTTGAGCAGCTCGGCGTCGGAGCCCTTTTCGGGATCAGTCTCGGCTCCCTGGCCGCTCTTGCCGCAGCCGAACGGCGCCAGGGCGAGAAGGGCCAGAAGCAGCAAGACGGCGCGGCGAGTGCCGCGCCGTCTGCTGTAGCCACCTACGAATCGGTCCTGACCCACAGGCCGGGAAGCCTATGGGCTGGGCGCGGCTCGGAGAGCTGTGCCCCAGGGCTATTTCTTGGCTTTGGTTTTGGCTTTGGACTTCGATTTAGCTTTTGAGGTTTGCGCCTTTGATTTTTTCTTGAGCGGTTTTTTTGCTGAAGCCGCCGGAACCTCGTAGCCGAGCATTGAAACCGAGACGTTGAATCCGTCCTCTCCCGACTTCGCCGTCCGCTTGACGCACTGAGCCTGAACGCTCATCACGTCTTTCAGCGCCTGGCCGAGGATTCCCCTGATATCCGCCCAGCCCTGCTCGTCAACGAACATCGGCGTCCAGCTCATATGCCGATCCTTGCGGTCATCGAAGGTCCCGTCCTCGAGCGAGGCGACAACGTCGTCGATGATCATCTGGAACAGATCGGCGCTCATTCCCTCCCGGACCGAATCCGGTAGCTGGTGCCAGTCACGATCCGCTAAGAACGCACGCGACGTCGCACGGTAGTAATGCTCGACAGCGCCGCGCCGCGGCTCGGTCTTGATCAGCTCGATGCATTCGTAGTCCTTGAGGACCTTGACGTGGTAGCTGACCTGGCTCAGGCCTTCGTCTAGCTCCTTGGCGAGTTCATTCGGGCTGGCCATTCTTTCATTGAGGATCGCCAGGATCTCGACGCGAAGTTCGTGGGCCAGCGCTTTAACCAAATTCTGGTTGACGCCTCGTTTTCCCTTCGCCTTGCTTTTGCGTTTTGCCCTGCCCTTGCTGGTTTTGCTCTTTGCAGCCAAAGCGACTCCTCCGATCGTTGTGCGGTGGCTTAACCACTCCATCGTATTCATCTCAAAGGTCGTTTTTCAAGGTGAATGTCGACAAAACCCTTCTGCACGCCTGATTAGTGGAACTTTTTCCACCAATTTTCGGTCAGTAGCAATGGCCGCGTAAAGCGCGGCGCGGGGAGTTTTAGAGAGACCTGACAAGGGGGTGAAGTAGATGAAGATCGGCGCATCTGATGCTGTCGTCCCAATGCTCTTGATCCACAAGGTCGGCTAGATCCGACTATCGGGGACACCCGGCCTCGCCTTGAGGGGAGGCCGGGTTCCGCCCTCACTCCTGCGCGGCTGAATAAGGGCTGGTGGTGCATCATCCATGCCTACGCCAATGGGTTCCGCGCCACAGACTTCGATGTCTAAACATGCCTTCGATCGGGTTGCCGCCGAGGTTCATGCCTGCCGTCGCTGCCCCCGCCTGGTCGAATGGCGCGAGGCACAGGCCACAGACCCGCCCCGCCGCTTCCGGAGCCAGAACTACTGGGCTCGACCGGTCGCCGGCTTCGGCGATCCCGCGGCTGAGCTCGCAATCGTCGGCCTCGCCCCGGCGGCGCACGGTGCCAACCGGACGGGGAGGATGTTCACCGGCGATCGATCCGGCGACTGGCTCTACGCCGCGCTCCATCGGGCCGGCTATGCAAACCAGCCGGGATCCGTCAACCGCCGCGACGGGTTGGAGCTTCGAGGTGCGTACGTGACGGCGGTCGTCCGCTGCGCGCCACCGGTCAACAAGCCGAGCCCGGCGGAGCGTGACAACTGCCTTCCTTATCTCGAGCGCGAGCTGGAGCTTCTGGAGCACTGCCGGGCGATCGTCGCGCTCGGCACCTTCGCCTGGGACGGGGTCATCCGGGCCTTGCGGGAGCTTGACCTCCAACCCCCATCTCCCAAGCCGCGCTTCTCCCACGGAGCGGAGGTCGGGCTGGGGCGCTGGACCCTGCTCGGCTGCTACCACCCGAGCCAGCAGAACACCTTCACGGGCCGCCTCACCGAGCCGATGTTCGATCGCATCTTCGCCCGGGCCCGCGAGCTGACCGGATAGCGACTAGGCGTCCGCGGCCGCGGCGCCGCCGGCTGCCTGCATCATGCCCGCAGCGGTTTCGAAGCCCATCATGAAGACCTCGATCGGAATTCCGTCCCTGCCTGTCTTCTTGAGATCCTCGGCGCACTTGTCTCGAATCTCAAGCACCTTCTCGAGGGTGTCGTTCATCAGGTTCGCCAGCTTGCCGCACCCCTGCTCATCGAGGATCATCGGCGTGCGGCTCTGGTGGCTGCTACGAGCGTTGAAGGTTCCCGCTCGAAGCGCCGCTACTGCCTCTTCCATGACGACCTGAAGAAGGCTGGCGCTGAAGCTGCTTTGGATCGGCTCCGGCATCTGTTTCCATGCGAGTTCATCGAAGTACACGAGCGGCAAGGTGAGCTCATAGAAGTGCTCACGGACACCCCGTCGCTTCTCTGTGCGAACGAGTCTGATCATGCCCATCCTGGCCAGGACCTTGACGTGATAGTTGAGGTCCCGTGCGTTGATGCCCAACTCCTTGGCTATTTCGTTGGGGCTGGCGATCCTGTCGCCCAGGGTCGCCAGGACGTGACCGCGAAGCGGATGGGAGAGAGCCTGAGCGAGCGTTGGGTCGATCACCCGCTTGAGCTTCCCGTTGAGTTTCCGTAGCTCTTTTTTCCTTCGCGTTTTAGCCATTGATCGCTCCTCCTTTTGGTCCTCTCCACTCGTTAGTTTCAGAATAAGACTCGACCAGGATCCAATTTGGATACTTAATCGATACTTAGTAAACGACGCATGCGGTTCTCTGTCCGATCGGATCATTAGCGAAACACATTCGAGCGGTGTCGCGGTCTCAAGCGGTGACTAGGGGGTGTCTCTTGCGATGACGAGACCAAGAATCAAGCGAACCACTGAGCGGATGGAATCGCCCAACGGCGACCTCTACCTGCTCCGGCCCAGCGCCGGCACCGACGTCCAGATCGAGAAACCAGACGACGAGGGGCGACGATTGCTCGACGCCCTGGACGGGGTCAATCAGCGAAACGAGCTGGAGGCACGCTTCGGCGAGGACGCGGTTCGTGACCTTCTCGCGCAGCTCGAGGAGCTTGGTTTGGTCGAGGATGCAGCGGACGACGACCTGATCGCCGAGCGGGTGACGAACCGCTTCGACCGCCAGCTCCGCTACTTCAGCGACATCACCAGCGGTCCGACGCCTTCGCAGTGCCAGGCGCGCCTGGAAAGCGCTCGAGTCGTCGTCCTCGGTGTCGGCGGGCTCGGCGGCTGGTCCGCCTGGTCACTGGCCTGCTGCGGGATCGGCGAGATGCTGCTGATCGACGGCGACCGAGTCGAAGAGAGCAACCTCAATCGCCAGATCCTCTATACGGAGGCCGACATCGGGCGGCTCAAGGCCGAGGCTGCGGCGGAGCGGCTGGGCGCCTTCAACTCGGCGATGCGGATCAAGACGATTGCCGAGCGGCTGGAGGGCGAGGACGCCATCGCGGCGGCGGTCGACGGCTACGACATCGTCATCGACGCGGCCGACTGGCCCGCCCACGAGATCGAGCAGTGGGTCAACTCAGCCTGCTTCGCGGCGGCGATTCCCTACATCACCATGAGCCACTTCCCGCCGATCGCCAGGGTCGGGCCGCTGTACGTTCCCGGCGTGACCGGCTGCTTCGCCTGCCAGGTCGCGGCCTATCGGCGGGCCTATCCGCTGTTCGACGTGGCGATCGAGCAGCGCCGCGCCAAACCGTCCCCGGCGGCCACGCTGGGCCCGGCCTGCGCGCTGATCGGGGGGCAGGTCGGCCTCGACATCATGCACCTGCTGACCGGCCTCGCCCAGCCCTCGACCCAGGGAGTCGGCCATATCTACGACCTGCGCACCATGAACGTCGAACGCGAGCAGGTCGTCCCGGAGCCCGACTGCCCAGTCTGCGGCCACCTGCCGCCCCGCGAGCGCTCGCGCGCCGCGCAGGACACCGCGCGCCACTGATCAGCGCCCCGCCAGCCTCAGCGGGCCCCACAGATGTGGGCAACGCCTCCTAGAATGAACGCGAGTCCGCCGGCGTAGCTCAGTTGGTAGAGCACTTCATTCGTAATGAAGGGGTCCCCGGTTCAAGTCCGGGCGTCGGCTCTTAGTCAAGCAGATGCAATCAGGACAACCTGCGGCGCGACGAAGTAACGCGTACCCCGCGGACCGCGTAGCTGTGCGATCTCAAGAATGCCCAAGTCGACAAGGGCATTAATTGCATTCCATGCTCCCTGACGGGAAAGGCCATAGCTTTTTTCAACCTGGCTCCGAGTGACGAAGGGGCTTCCGACGAGGTCCGCCGCCAACTGCTCCGCCACACCACGCTTGCCGGCTCCCTGCACGGCTGCTCGCAACTCACCCTGGAGAGTCACGAGTCGTTCGACCTTAACTTGAGAACCAGCCGCCGATGCGGCAACGCCCTCTGCGAAGAAAGCGATCCATGCATCCCAGTCCCCATTTGCGCTCAGTTCAAGGAGGGCATTTTGATATTGGTCCCGGCGCTCCTCAAACCAGGGAGAAACCACCAGAAGGGGCTCGCGTATAAGCGCCCCCCTGAGGATCTGAACGATTATCAACAGGCGACCAAGCCGGCCATTGCCGTCTGAGTATGGATGGAGAGCCTCAAATTGGTAATGGGTCAACGCTGCCTGTACCACAGTTGGAACACCAGGTGGAGACTCGATCCACTGCAAGAGATTTTCGAGACCTAGGCGAAGCTGGTCGCCCGGTGGAGGCGGCACGAATCGAGCTTCTGCGATCCCGTGTCCCGGAGCCCCGATGACGACTATCCGATCTCGGAGGCCGCCGGCATCGCTCAGCTCGCCAGGCGTCCCTTGAACCAGAGTCTTCTGAAGCTCCCCGAGCATTTCTAGAGAAAGCGGCCGAGCTTCGGGCCAGGAGAAGGCGAGTTCGGCCATCTGCTCGAAGTTGAGCACCTCCCATAGCTCGGCGCTCAACCGCTCCTGACCGTCACGCTCCGCCGCCAAAACATCCGCGAACGGCGCATAAGTGCCCTCGAGGGCACTGGTGCTCTGCGCCTCGCGCCGCAGTGCCGGGCGTCGTAGCAACGCAGGCGTCGGGATCAAACGAGCGGCGCCGTCGAGTCGCGCCAAAGCTGCCGTTGCGGCATTGATTGTCGTCCAAGTGGTCGTCGAAAGAGTCAGATCGGACGGAAGCGGATCCGGCAAATAGGCCTTGCCTTCAACGGTCTCGTGCGTAACGGGGTCCGGCCCCACAATGGGAACGAGACGACCTATCGGGCTAGCGCCAAGGCGCCTGATGTCCATGGCGTCAAGTATATCGGGGGAAACTTGACGCTTTCCCCGCGCGGGCAAGTTCTCTTGACGCAATGCAAGATCTACCTTTGAAGAGCGTGTCCCGAAACGTGTCCCCAACTCGGCAATTCTGGACTCAACCAGGCTGGACTAACTGGATGGGATCGTGTCCAACCGGACCAGATCAAGCTCCAGAATCGCGTTCGTAATGAAGGGGTCCCCGGTTCAAGTCCGGGCGTCGGCTTTTCTGCGGCTAGCTGAGCGGGGTGCCGGCGAGGCTGGCGACCTTCCAGCCGCCGTCCTCGTTGGTCATCGGGACCGCGAGCACCGTGTCGCCGATGCCGCGGTAGAGGACGAAGGCGCGATCGCCTTCGATCCGCAGCGAGCCGACGTCGGCCCGTGCGGCTTCAGAGCGCAGCGCCGGCAGGGCCGCACGGTTGGTCAGTTTCGCCAAGATCCCGGCGCAGCTCATGTCCTCGGCCTGCTGGGCTTGGCCGGCCAGTTGCTCCAGCGACGCCTTGACGTCCTGGGCGAGGAACGAACAGGCGCTCTCCCACTCTTCGGCTGCTCGGGCATCGAGGAAGTTATGGAGAGCCGTCGCGGCCTCTTCGCGTTCGGATTCGTCCGCCTCCTCTCCGAATTCCTGGACGCTGTTGTCACCGCCCTTGACGCGGAACTGCGCCGAGCCGCCGCCGGAGTCGTCGTGCTGCTTCGGCACGAAGTCCGAACTACCGGAACCGCCGGTCTCGCCGTCTCCCGGTCTGGCGTCGCCCTTCTTCGCCTTCTCGTCGGAGGCGACACCACCGCTCGACTCGTCCGGCGACCGATCCTCCTGGGTGGCCTCGGTCGCAGGCTGAGTCCTCGTGGAGCTCGAGTCGTCTCCACCGCAGGCCACCACGCCAAACGCAAGCAGAGCTGCGGCAACGACGACGGGAAGCAGTCTCGTCATTTCTCCCACTGAGCGCATTCTATGGGCCCGGCGGAAGAGCGGCGGGTTCTTCGTCCGGCACTTCTGTTTAGGCTGTCGCGTCTTTAGCCGAGAACAAGGCTGTATGCGCGTCAAGCTCAGTGGGGTCAAAAGCGGGAGGTCGAGGTTCCGGGTTGCGGCGCCTGCGCTCGTGGCTGCCCTGCTGCTCGCACTTTGCCTCGGCAGCCCCGCTGCCTCCACGCAGGACCGCATCGTCGTGCACGGTGCTCATTCCGGCACGCATCTGAGGTTGACCGTCCGCGGTGCTCACCTCGTCGTCCGTGGCTGGATGGCGCGGGCGCGGCCAGCCGGGTGCCACTTCAGGCGCTACCGCCTGATCGCCGTCTGCCACCTCGCCGGCGCCGGCTCGATCGAGCTTGACATGGGTCCGTCCGGTGACATGGTCGAAGTGCTGGACCGGCTGCCCGTTCCCCTGACCGTCTACCTGGGTCACGGCTCGGACAAATTCATCGGCAACGGCGAGCGCGACACCTGCTACCCGCAGGGCAGCAGGCGCAATCGCTGCATCGGGCGTGGCGGAAACGACGTCTGCATCACCGGCTCGAAGAACAGCGACTGCGTCGGTGGCCGCGGCAACGACTACTGCAAGCACGGAACCGGCAGTGATGGCTGCTGGGGCGGGCCCGGACGAGACGTGTGTCTGATGGGCCCCGGTCACGACGGCTGCCATGGCGGCGGCGGAAACGACCGGCTATATGGCGGCTCGAGCAGCGATCGGCTCTACGGCGGAGCTGGTCGCGACCATTGCGACGGCGGCGCGGGCTGGGGTCGCTCCCAGACGTGCGAGGCCGGCCCTCGGCGCTGAGCCCGGTACCAAGGCCGAACGTCTTCTGAGGAAAGCAAACCTTTACGTTTTTTCTTGACAAGGTTTTTTGAGCACTTTAAGATCACGCATCACTCTGTAGCCCGGGTTGGGTCCGAGCTTCATCTATAAGGGAGGATTTCATGCCAGCTTTGAAACGTCTGGTGCTGCTTGCGTGCGCCGTTGCGGCATTCATGCCAGTGGCCAGCGCAAATGCGGCGATCACGACCAAAACGATCGACTACGGCCCGTACACGATTCCGGCCGGCGGTGGCGATCCCCACGACCACGACTCGATGGGCATGATCAAAAACACGATCGCCAGCAACATCGCCAAGCCCTGCACGGGCTGCACGCTGATCGGCGTCACGCCGAACCTCGTCTACACCGACGGGACCAAAGCCAACCTCGACACCGGCCCGATGCTGCATCACGCGATGTTCGCCGCCCAGTCGAGCGGCAAGGCAGATGTGACCTGCCCCGGCAAAGGCCCAGGCCTGCTTGGCGAACGCTTCTTCGCCACGGGCAACGAGCGCACGGCAGTCGACCTCCAGTCGCTGCCCTATGGATACAAGATCAACAGCTCGGAGACCTGGAACATGGTCTACGACCTGATGAACTGGCAGACGACGTCGAAAACGGTGAAAATCCGCATGACCTACAAGTACGGGACCGGGAGCGACCACACCAGTCGCGCCTCGGTGCGTCCGGTATGGCTCGATCTCGAGCAGTGCAGCATGGATTCCGAAGTCTCGGTTCCAAACGGACTCAGCGATTCGCACTACGACTGGAAAGTCAACCTACCGGGCAAACTGATCGCCGCGGCCGGTCACATCCATGACCACGGCGTCAACATCGAACTGACCAACGAGAGCACCGGTGGCACGCTGCTCTGCAACTCCGTCGCCGGCTACGGCGGCCCAGGCTACGAAACCCCGGACGGCCGCAAACACGTCTCATCGATGAACGTTTGCATGGGCAACCCGATCTCGACGCTCAGCAAAAACCAGATCGTCCGTTTGCACGCGATCTACAACGTGCCGGAAGGACATCACCCCATCGAAGACGCGATGGGGATCGCGATCGCCTACATCAACCCGAGCTAGCAGTTCTTCGACGGTTCCCGCCGCCGCGCCTCGCGGCGGCGGGGCGCCGTGCGGTCGAGGCTTTCGGAGCCGTTCGCCTTTTACGCGGCGTGGAACGTCGTGAGGGCCGCTGCTCGCGCGGCACTTCCTCCATCACGACCGCGTTGGTCAAAGCCTTGATCTGCCCCTCGAGGAATTTCGCCATCCGTTCCTCCTCGCGCCTGATCCCGCGAGCCAGCCCGGCGGTCTCTTTGTCACCCACCTTCTTGGCCAGCATCTCGATCGCCAGGTAGGTAGCGATCTCCTCGTGCTCGTTGAAGTACTCGGTCTTGGCGTTCTTGAGCATTTTCTCCTGCTCGCCACCACCGCGAACCATGTGCAGTGGGCCCTTGGCGGCGGCCATCGCCTTGCCGATCGCGGTTTCCAGCCCCTTGGCGCCCCCGCCACCTAATTTCTTGATGCGGCGCTCGAGGGCTTTGGCGTGTGCCTTCGTCTCCCGCAGGTGCTGCTGGAGTCGTTTCTTGTAAGGAGCCTTGGTCGTCATTGCGATGTGTGCCTGCAACGCGGTCTCCAATTCCCGCTCCTTGCCGTAGGCCTCATTCAGATACTGGACAAGCTTCGCGTCTCGCTCGTTCAAATCCGCCATGGCAGTCGGTCCTCCTTAGCTCTTTGCCGGCGGATACCCGACCGGGGGGCCGCGAAACGGTCGGCCCGTCCTACTTGGGCTGCGGCGCTTCCTCGCCCGGCCAGGAGCCGGTCAGAGTCGCGAACGACCGCCGGAGGCCATGGTCGGTCAGCCCTTTGGCGAGGCGGAAGATCGCGCCCTCCATCGCCAGCGCCGCGATGAATTTCGGCCAGCGAAGCTCGCGGTGCTCGGGCTGAGGCGGCTCCTCGTCGTCGATCATGCCCCACACCCGTTCGAACGCCTTCTTGCCCAGGGCACCGGCCACGAGCCCGACGGCGATCCCGATCGGTGCGAAGACGAACCTCATGGCTGACCCCCTTTGGTCCGGGGCTCATCCGGGGCGGAGCGCGGCTCCAGCTGCAGCTCGGTCTCGGCACCGCGCTTGCCCTCGTCTATCTCCAGGCTGCGCTCGCGCTCGGCGTTCAGCTGATGGCCGAACAGAATCGCCAGGTTGGTGATCCAGAACCAGACGAGCAGGGCGATCAAACCGCCGAGGGTGCCGTAGGTCTTGTCGTAGGAACCGAAGTTGGCGACGTAGAAAGCGAACGCCGCAGACGCCAGGATCCAGATGACGATCGCGACGAGGCTCCCGGGAGTGACCCATTTGAAGCCACGCAGCTTCACATTCGGGGAGGCGTAGTAGAGGACCGCGATGACGGTGATGAACAGCGCGGCCAGGACCGGCCACTTGGCGATGTTCCAGACGTCGACCGCCGTGCTCGAGAGCCCGATCGGATCGGCCACCGCCTCGACGATCGGCCCGGTCAGCACGAGGCCCAGGGCGACGAGCGCCGTCAGCACGATCATGATCAGGGTTACGAGCAGCTGCAGCGGTCGCAGCTTCCAGAATGGGCGACCCTCCGGCGTCTCGTAGATCACGTTCGAGGCCCGCATGAAGGCGCCCACGTAGGCCGACGCCGACCAGAGCGCCGTCGCCAGTCCGATCACGAGCGTGAGGCCCGCGGCACCCCGGTTCGAGGTGATCGATTCGATCGGCCCCGCAAACGTATCCGCGGCCGAGCTCGGCCCGAGCGAGGTGACCATTTCCTTGACCGCGTCCGTGGTCGATTTTGGATCCCCAAAGAGCCCGACCAGCGAGACGAGCGCCAGCAGGGCGGGGAAGAGGGAGAGCAGGCCGTAATAGGTGAGGGCCGCTGCCCAATCGGAGAGGTTGTCGTCGCGGAACTCGGTCGCGGTGCGCTTCAACGTCGCGAACCAGCCGCTCTTGGCCCGGCTGTCCCGCCAGCCGCTCTCCGCTCTCGTGCTCCTCACCCGTTCCACGATCTGCCTGCAACTGCCCGCTGGGCATGGAGCCAAACCTGGGGGGCGCCGTCGTGCGGAAGAGACCTTCGCCTCAGGAAAACGGAGGGGGTGGGATTCGAAACCACGAGCCGCCTTGCGACGGCCAACGGTTTTCGAGACCGCCCCGCCGGCTCCGTTGCTCCGCTCTAGAAAGCGAAATTAGGCCGCGACGAGGTTCTAGGGAACGGATTAGGGAACGAAACCCGAACTGAAATCGAGAGAAGGAGCGCCGCCGCCGCTCACGCCATGATGCGCTCATGCCGACGATCAGCCGCTTCTTCGGAGTCACGATTGCGATGTTCTTCGACGACCATGGCTTCCCGCATTTCCATGCCCGTCATGCCGAAGGAGAAGCGAAGGTGCGCATCGACAATCTCGAGGTCATGGACAGCGATCTCGGTCGCCGCCAGCTGCGATTCGTCCTAGCCTGGGCAGAGCTCCATCAGGGAGAACTGGAAGAGAACTGGCGCCGAGCCCGTGCCGGTGAGACACTTCTGGATATTGAGCCTTTGCAATGAATGGCCTAACCCCTGATATCACCGCTGCAGAGGTCGTCCGCCACGGCGTCCTTCGGTTGACCTTTGCCGATGGACTGAGCGGCGAGGTCGACGTCCTTGATCGCATGCGCGGCCCTGTCTTCAAAGACGCCCGCACCTCTGACGGCTTTTCCAAGGTCGAGGTCGACACGGAGACGGGGACTGTCGTCTGGCCCGGGGGCTCCGACCTCGCTCCGGACACGCTCTACGAGCGCGTTCGATCCGGTGCTTGGCCAGATTCTCGCGCCGCAGCCTAGCGCGCCAGCTTCGCCAGGCTCGAGAATTCCAGTCGGAGGCGATATCCCCTTTGCTGAAGGTCATTGGCGATGAAGTCGAGACCCGTCCACGGGAGGCTGGGTTGACTTAGAAAGACGAAGCTACCGGCGCAGCGATTTAGCTATGCCTTTTGCTACAGTCTTATCTATGTCCTTTGAGACCTTCAAGAGACATCGCATGCCCTCCACGGAGAATCCAGCGCTAACCATTCAGAAGCGCGGCGCTCTGTCTTTGAATACTGCCGCATATGAGGCTCTTGGTTCCCCAAAGCACGTTGAGCTTCTGTATGACCGAGATGAACGACTCATTGGCGTTCGCAAGGCACCCGCTGCTACGCCCCACGCCTACTCTGTTCGGGGAGTCGGCAATAACGAAGCAACCCGCGTGGTGTCGGGAAAAGCCTTCCTGTCCTACTACGGCATCCCGCGCGACGTGGCCCGTCGCTGGATAGCCGCGGTGCAGGACGGCATGCTGGTCGTAGATCTCAAGCAGCCGGGAACCGAGGTCACCGGCCACAGCAGCCGCGCCCACAAAGGAGGCGGCTAGAGAACTTCCTGGGGACGCCCCCTCGTGTCGTATTCGAGGGCTTACCACTCGTTCCCGGAAGGGTTGAGGGGCGGAGTAGTGGCTCCGTCCCTCTTCCGCATGCAAATTTACCTCACCCGAGCGATAAATCCTCTTGCTCGGAGCGCACGATCTGTTCGATGCAGGCCTCCGAGGGTTCAGGGTTTATAGCTGCGCTCCCAAGGGAACGTCTAGGGAACGAAGCTTCCCGGCAAAGCGCTTGAGAGTGGCTGATCAGCCGCGCCTGACCCAAGTTTTCCGTTCCGTTTTCGCCTCGGCAAATCCTGCACAACGCGACAAACGGCTCTGCCAAGCGGAGGGGGTGGGATTCGAACCCACGAGCCGCCTTGCGACGGCCAACGGTTTTCGAGACCGCCCCGTTCAACCACTCCGGCACCCCTCCGGGACTCGATCCGAGGGCTGATTCTACGGCGTCCCATAAGCGCCGAAGTTCAAGGGCCGAGGGCCGTTGACGATAACGACGTGTGCCTTCTGAGGACCGCGATCCCCCGCACCCCCAGGACGTGCTCAACGTGCGGCATGACACGGCGGTCCTCCTATGCGCCGACCAGGCGCTGGCCGTGCGTGTAGAGAGATTGCTCGAGGCCAAGGGATCGCTCGCCGTGACGTGCCCGAATGCCGACGAGGCGGCGTGGCGGATACAAGAGGCGGTGCCGGACCTGGTGCTGATCGACGCGCCGTCCGGCGACTCCGCCGCGCTGACCTTGCTTTCGCTGCTGCGAAACGATCCCGCGACGGAGGCGGTGCCGGCGCTGATTCTTGCCGAGGAGCACGACGGCGAAACCCGTCTTTCCGCCTTCGAGCTCGGGGCCGACGACGTGGCCGGGCGTGGGATTGGCGACGCCGAGCTGTCTGCGCGTATCGCTGTGCGGCTGGAGCGACGGCCTGTACCCCGGGAGCGCCTGGTCGTTGACCCGATCACCGGGGCGCTGACCAACGCGGCGTTCGAGTCACAGGTCGCCCACGAGGTGGAGCGCGTGCATCGCGAGGGCAGGCCGGGCACGCTCGCCTACCTCTCGCTCCACGAGCTGCCAGACGTCCAGGCGCGTCTAGGATCGCGAGCCCGCGACGAGCTGCTCGCGCAGGTCGTCCGCGTGATCGAGGAGGACGGGCGCAAGCTCGACATGGTCGGCCTCTCCCGTGGCCAGCTCGCCCTGTTGCTGCCGGGCACGCCTCCGGCCGGCGCGCAGGTGCGCCTGGAGCGCCTCAGCCGCAGGCTCTACGACAGCGAGTTCACCGTCGGCGGCGACCGCCACCGCTTCACACCGGCGCTCGGATATGCGACCTCGCTGCCTGAGGTCAAAGCGGAGGAGCTCGAGGACCGCGCCTGGACCGCCCTCATGTATGCCACCGAGCAGCTCGACCTCCACCCCGCGCGTTGGCATCCGGAGCTGTCCCGACCGGTGGACCAGGATCCGAGCGGACTGCGCGAGCATCTGCAGCGCCTTCGCACGCCGCTGCAGGTCGCCTTCCAGCAGCTGCTCTGCTTCGGGGTGCCGCTTCTCTTCTACGTCGCCATGGACGGCCTCGGCATCGACGTCACGGGAACGGTGTACCTCGTGGTGGTCGTCGCCCTGGCCCTCACCGCACTTGCCATCGTGGCCGAGTCGGTGGCAGCGATGAGGCAATCGGAGCCGCCGCCCCTGGAAGACCGAGCTCCACCGCCGGCATCTGCCGTGATCGCCGCCTACCTCCCGAACGAGGCGGACACCATCGTCGAAACCGTCGAGACCTTCCTGGGCCAGGACTATCCCGACCTGCAGGTCGTCCTCGCCTACAACACGCCGAAGTCCCTGCCGGTCGAGGCGGAGCTGCGCGAGATCGCCGCACGCGATCCACGGTTTCAGCCCCTGCGAATCGAAGGAAGCGCTTCGAAGGCCCAGAACATCAACGCTGCGCTGGCGCGAGTGCGCGGCGAGTTCGTCGGGATCTTCGACGCCGACCACCATCCGGCGCCTGGCTCGTTCCTTCGCGCCTGGCGCTGGCTGGCGTCGGGGGTGGACGTCGTCCAGGGCCACTGCGTCGTGCGCAACGGCTCCGAAAAGCCGCTGACGCGGCTCGTCGCCGCCGAGTTCGAGGCGATGTACGCCGTCACTCATCCCGGCCGGGCACGGCTGCACGGCTTCGCGATCTTCGGGGGCTCGAACGGCTACTGGCGTCGCGAGGTGATCGAACGCACGCGGATGCGCAGCTTCATGCTCACCGAGGACATCGACTCCTCCATGCGCGTGCTCCGCGCCGGCGGGCGCATCGTGTCCGATCGCCACCTGGTCTCCACCGAGCTGGCCCCCAATCGGACCGCCGCGCTCTGGAACCAGCGCATGCGGTGGGCTCAGGGCTGGTCGCAGGTCGCGCTCCGCCATCTCGGCGCCGCGCTCCGCAGTCGGGAGTTGACGCTGCGCCAGCGGCTCGGCTGCCTCCATCTGCTCGGCTGGCGCGAGCTCTTCCCCTGGCTTTCGCTGCAGACCGGCGCCATCCTGGCCTACTGGCTGCTGCGCCAGGATCCGCCGGTGGAATGGTTCGTCCCCGTCTTCGTGGCGACGACCCTGGTCACCTTCAGCGCCGGGCTGGTGCAGGCGTGGACGGCCTGGCACCTGGCACACCCGTCGGTGCGACGGCACAGGGCGTGGTTCGTCTTGTACGGGCTGGCCTCGCAACTCTTCTACGCGGAGTTCAAGAACGTCATCGCGCGTACCGCCCACATCAAGGAGGCGATGCGCGAGCGCAAGTGGAAGGTCACGCCACGCGCGGTGCCGACCATCACGCCGCCGCACGCGGCTCGGCCTTTGCCCGCCACGCCGGCAACGTCGGCCCCGGCGAGGGACTGACCAGACTCTCGCCGGCTACTCGACGATGCCGTCGTGGCAGATGCAGCTTCGATGCGAGTGAGCGGGGCTCATGGGACGCTATTCGAACCCTGAGGTCAAGGAGCGACTTTCTCGGCTTGATCTTGACTAGGGACGGAATCTGCTCCGCAGCCGGGTCAGCGGCTTGTCGGGCTAACACCGACTCCCTTACGCTTTGACTCGGTGAGCGTGAAGTATGTATAATGTTGGATATGGTTGATACTCCTTTTCCCGACGACGAGTACTTTCGCATCAGCGATGCCGCCGAGTACGTCGGCGTGTCCGCCCAAACCCTGCGCCGCTGGGAAAAGGAGGGAAGGGTTGAGGCTGTCCGGCATCCCGGCAATGGCTACCGCTACTACCGCCGCGCCGACCTTGAGTCATTCCGGCTCGAGTACCAGCGAGCCGCCGGAGAGACTTCGAATCCAGGGCAGCTCTTCCAGGCTGTCAACGCCAACATTGAGGCCAATGACCTTCTCCGCGAACCCCAGCGGGACTCGCACCGAGCCGTCCGTGAGCATTTCGCCAAAGACGAGGCGCCGGCGATCCTCCAGATTCCGGTCGGCTGTGGCAAGACGGGGATCATGGCGACGCTTCCGTTTGGCATCGCCGAAGGCCGTGTACTGGTCATCACCCCGAATCTGACGATCAGGAAGGGCGTCGCGACCGCTCTCGATATTGCAAGCCGCGAGTGCTTTTGGGCGAAGACCCGCGTGCTCGACGACTTCCAGAACGGCCCTTACTTTGCGGTCCTGGACAGCCAAGACGCCAATATCCACGATTGCACTGAGAGCCATTTTGTGGTCACCAACATCCAGCAGTTGGCGAGTTCGGCGGATCGCTGGCTCCCCCAGTTCCCCCCGAACTTCTTTGACTTGATTCTCGTCGACGAGGGCCACCATGCCGCCGCAGCTAGCTGGCAGAAGGTCTTCCGCCGCTTCCCGGCTGCGAAGGTGGTCAGCCTGACGGCAACCCCGTTTCGGTCCGACGAGCAACCTCTCGAAGGCGAGGTGATCTACCGCTATCCATTCGCCCGGGCCATGATGAATGGATTCATCAAGCAAATCCGTTCGCGGAGCGTCGCCCCCTCCGAACTCAGCTTCACGTTCGGGGACGACACCCAGCGCCACACGCTCGACGAGGTTCTGGAACTCCGCGAAGAACAGTGGTTCCGCCGTGGCGTCGCCTTGTCGCCTGAGTGCAACCGCCATATCGCCGAGGCGAGCATTCAGCGCTGTAACAACCTCCGTGCGCAGACCGGCATTCCCCATCAGGTGATCGCCGCCGCCTGCTCCGTCGATCACGCCCGTCAAATCCGGGCGATCTACGAGGAGTGCGGCTATCGCGCAGCCGAGATTCACAGCGATATGAGCGAAGACGAACGTGAAGAAGTCCTGGACCGCCTTCAGATCAACCAGCTTGATTGCATTGTCCAGGTCCAGATGCTGGGCGAGGGTTTCGATCACCCCCGCCTAAGCGTCGCGGCTGTTTTTCGCCCGTTCCGAAGCCTGGCTCCTTACATTCAGTTTCTCGGCAGGGTGATGCGGGTCGTCGTCCAGAACGAGCCGGACCACCCCGACAACGTGGGCTTCGTCGTTTCGCACGTCGGGCTAAATAACGAGGAGCGCTGGGATGAGTTCCGAGAGCTCGATCTTGAGGATCAGCGGCTGATTCACGATTGGCTTGCAACCGATCCGAGCGAGGATGAGCCGGAGGGCGAAAGCGGCGAGCCTCGCCGCTTTGACGCGATCAACCTCGTAGATAGCGAGCTGGTCAGCCATTTTGTCGACCGGGCGTTTCTCGACCCAGACGACGATCGAGTCCTCGACGAGTTGCTGGCAAAACAGGTCGCGCCCGGGGTTGCGCTCAAGGATCTGGTGGACAAAGAGAAACTGCGCGAGCAGCTGCGCGAGCAGCTCGCCGCCCATCAAGAACAACCCGCCCCTATCCCTGTGACCCCACAGCGTCGGCGCCAGACGGCCCGAAGTCGCCTGAATGAGCGAACCGGTTCGGTAGTCGCTCGGATCTTGAAGGACCTCGGCTTGTCACGTGCAGGACGAGACCTTGCCAAGACTTTTGGCGGACCACCGGCACCGAACGTCCAGCGCGTGACGATTCTTCTGAACCAGGAGATCAACAAGTTCGTCGGCGTTACCTCGAAGTCCCGGAAGAAGCTCTCGGCTGACCAGACGGAGACGGCATTTCATTCGCTCGATGAAATCGCCGATCAAGTACGGGACCGGCTGCGCGAGAAGCTGGAGGCGCTCTGATGGCAAAGGTAAAGCAGGTTCTAAATGCCGTTTCGGTCGAGGAAGCCAAGAAGAAACGGATCTGCCATCGCAATCGGAAGAAGCACTCCATCGCTGGCGGGGAACGATGCCTCGTAATCCGTGATCCGGCGAGCGGTGGAAAGAGGAACTATTGCGCCGAATGCGGTAACGCGATCCTCGATATCGCTGCTGACGACCTCCACGCTTTGAGAACCGAGCTCAACGGCTAGTTCTAATAAGGGCCTCTACCTTGCTCTCGGCGAAACTGATGGGACGCTATTCGGAACCTGAGGTCCAAGAGCGTCTTTCGCGACTCGACCCCGATGACCTCAATGATCAATAGTCCCTAAACGTGTGGTCGTTGTGCGTATAGACTCACGTCGATGGCACCCAAAGGTCCAATGCTTCCACGCAAGAGCACCGCGCTCGCCAGGTCCCGTGGGGCGCTGATCAGCGTTGCCTTTCAGATCGGAACCTTGGTTTCCGTGGAGCGAAACCGCCGCCGCATGACGCAGCAAGACCTAGCTAATGCGGTAGGCATCCGCCAGATCGACATTTCCTCAGTCGAGAACGGAGAGCGGTTGCCAAAGACCGTGAAAGATCAGCACATTGACAAACTGTTCGCAGCCGTTGAGCTTCCAAAACGCGGCCTTCATGCGAACTTCGTGAAGTGGTGGCGCGACAACGCACCATAGGCCGAGGCTGGGTCTTTCAACCGACGGCCGCGATCGCAGGTAGCTAATCGTCGTTCGGGACGCTCAACTCGGCATCTTCCTCGGCGTTGTTGTACATCGCAAAGGGACCCCACGACATGAATCGCCATTCGCCATCCTCATGACCGGGGATAGCTGATCCGCCGTCGTCGTTCTCCCTGATCCAGCGCGTTCGGCCGAGTTTGGTCTCTCCCTCGACGGTCAGCTCGACGTCGATCTCGCAGATCACCGGCGCCTGAAAGTCGAGGCGGACGATGCGAAAGTCCTCTAGCTCGAACATCGCGTACTCGTCCCGCACCCGGCCCGCACTCTGTCCCACCGTGGCTTCCCGCGTGAGCGAGGCGAGCTGCGCCGCCATCCGGCCGTAGTTCTTTGCCTTCCATGCTTCGAGGATCTCGGTTACAAGGGCGTAGATCGGCTCGTTCTCGAACTCCGCGTCGTCGGGTGTCAGCGTGCGAGCCTGCCAGACGTCGAGCGCCTTCTTGGTTTGCTGGTTCTCAGCGACCCGGCCGATCACTTCGCCCCAGGATGGCTCAGGCTCGGGGGGAAGGGCCTGCTTCTCTCGGCTGAGCGCCCAATCGGCAACCGCAAACAAGCGATTCCAGGCTTTCGTCGCCACCACAACGTTGTTGAAGTTCGTGAGCATCCCGTGGACGATCCCGTTCCGGTACAGCTCGCGGACCTCCTCGTCCGAGGTCTTCTTGAAGGTCTTGGTGAAGGTCCGGTGGGCCTGAGCAAGACCCTGGTGATGGCCGACAACGCTGTCCCAGGCGGCCATTTCGTCGTCACTTCTGGCATGTAGGCCCCGGCGCGGGTCCCTCTCGATGTCGTTAACGAAGCCGTCCATGACGGCCAAAAGCAGCATCGTGGCCGAGTCGAACCGCTTGGCTTCGTAGTCCTCTCGCGCTCGCTCGACCATTCGCCGCCTCGCCTGCATCTCGGGAAAGCGCCACAGGCCTCGGATCATGCGGCCAAGTGTCTCCGGGTCCGAGTACTGGGCGATGAACTCTTGCTCTGCCTCGTCGGCTGACATCGCGAGAAGGCTCCTAGCGACCCCCGTGTTCAGGCTGTCGTGAAAAATCCAGTGGCGCGATCCGAGCAGGCCATAGAAGCCGTCAATCGTCTCGACGAGATCATCGACTCGCCGCTCGATCGCTTCGACTGATGCTCGCTGGTCACGAGCGATGAACCGGCTCAGCGCTTTGAATCCCTCCAGTTGTTTCAGCATCTCAACGACGGTTGGAAGGTCGCGAGCGGAGCGATACGGATCTGGTGGCGATGCGGCAGCCATACGTCGAGTGTAGGTGAGCTACTGGTCGCTCCCAACCCCCGCAGGTGGCGGTCAAACCGCAACTTGCAACGCCCCGCGGCCCCTCTCTAGGTTCTAGGGCGTCCCGGAAATAGAACGCCCCGGGCGGCGCTGACACGCCCCCGGGGCTGGCACAGGAAAGGTGCTTCCCATGCTCGATCAGCGTAGCTACCCCCGCCCGGCCAAGGGCACGACGACCTGGCAGGACTGGAAGTTCCAGCGCGCCGTTTTGGTTGGCCTCATCGACCTTCATCCCGTCCAGCTCACCGTCTCCGAACTGATCCGGGAAGTCGCCGTCGACCCGGAGGACTTCGGCACCCGCGACGGCATCGAGCGCGCCGTCCTTGACCTCGAGGGAATGGGGCTCCTGCACCGACACGACTTCCTCAACCGCGAAGACTCGATCGTCGTGCCGACGCGGGCGGCGCTCCACGTCTACGCGCTGTTGGAGGACGACGAGCCCAAAGTGCCGGAGTGGGCCGCTGGCGAGCCGCAACTGCGCCGATGAGGGCAGGGAGATTTCGGCGGGTCGGGGCTCTCGCAGGGAGGGGCCCCGCAAGGGGGCTTCCTGCTCCGGCCCGCCGGAATCTTCCTGCTCACCATTTTGTACCGTAGCGGCCGCTGACCTACTCGATCTCTCCCTCTAGCTTCTCGGCCCGCCCTGCCAGCTCGGACACCTTCAGATCGAGGGCGGCGGCGATCCGCTTCACGCTCGCCCAGGCGGGGTTGTTGCGACCGGACTCGATGTGGCTGATCCACGTCGGATGAATGCCCGCTGCGAGGCCCAATTCCTCCTGGCTCAAGCCGCGTTGTTCCCGGCGCTCTTTGATCGCTTGTCCAAGGGCGGGCTGTGGCTCGGTGCGGGGCGCCATGCGAGGCGTTGACGCTTCCCGCTAATGCCGCCTCGGTCCATAGAGTCGAACTCAAGTATGCTGTTTAACTCAAGTTGGCAGGAAACCCGCCACAAGGCAGAGAGGGGCGCGAGACGATGCAGCAATTGATCTTGGCGGCGGCGGTTGCCGCCCTACTTGGCATTCCGGCAACCGGCGCGCAGGCGATCACGGTCGCAAAGCCGGGCATTGACGCCACCGTCACGGCGTCGGTCAATCCGACGCGGCTGCCCGCGCGTGGGACCGCCCCGGTCACGCTCGCCGTGGCGGGGACCATCATCCGCACCGACGCCGCCACCGCGCCCAACCCTCCGCTCCAGGAGATTAGCTTCCTGCTCGATCGTCAGCTCATGGCGACGACCGTGGGACTGCCGACCTGCGGCGACGCGGCCGGTGCGCCCCTGGCGTACACGCGAAAGCACTGCGCCGCCGCCCTGCTTGGCAGCGGCACGGTGGAGGAAACGGACAGTTCCGGCGCCCAGCGGCACGCCGACCTGCTCTTTCTAAATACCCGCCGAGGGGTGCGGATGTATATCGCCATTGCTCATCCAGCTCCCGGTCAACCTCGCTCCGCGACCGTTTCGTTCGGAAGTGGTCGGCGGTTCCGCATCCGGCTGGGCGCAGGTCGCGCGAAGGTCTCGTTCCGGTTCCGTCTCGGCCGAACCTGGCGCGAGGAGGGCGAGCAGCACAGCTACCTGAGCGGGCGATGCATGACGGGCACGCTCAGAACCCAAGTGTCGCTCTCGTTCACGGACGGCGAGGTGTCGGAAGCCGAACCGCAGCGCTGCACGAAGGTCGGCTGATGATGCGCTGGCGTGGATTGCTCGCAGCCGCCTGGCTTGCTGGATTGCTCGCGGCTCCCAGCGTGTCGGCCGCGACGCTGACCGGTGGCGGGATCAGCGGCACCGCTTCGGCGGCGCTTACGCCGTCCAGTCTGCCGAAGCACGGCAGCGCCCCGGTGAAGCTGTCAGTCAACGGCGCGATCAGCGAGGTCGACGGGCTGATGAAGGCGCTGACGCTGCAACTCGACCCGCAGCTTGCCGTCAGCGGCGCGGGCCTTGCGACCTGCAAGCCGAGCGATGTGACGGGTACCCCGATTGCCCGCGCCCGCCGGAAGTGCAAGGCCGCGTTCGTCGGCAGCGGCAACATGACCCTGCGCTCGTTCGGCCCCGAAGGCCCCACGGGGGACTTTCCCGCCTCGGTGCTGTTCTTCAACGGCGGCAGCTCGCGTCTGCTGATGTACACGGTGGTCGGCGAAGTGACTGCCACCTCAACCGGGACTGCCCACGGCCACGCGCTGGAAGTCGCCTTGCCGGTACAGGTGGGTGGAATGCTGACCGCTTTCCAATTTCACTTCGGCAAGACTTGGTACCGGCGGGGCCAGAAGGTCGGTTATCTGAGCGGGCGGTGTGCCACCGGCACGCTTCACAACCGGATCGCGCTGAGGGCGAGCAACGGTGGCAGGGCCTCGGCGCTGCTGTCGCAGCCCTGCCACGGGAGGGCTTAGCGGTGCCGCGCCGCAGGTCACGGCATATCCAGCCGATGACGTAGGCACAACGATGATCGTCACCGTACTTGGCGATCCAGCCCAGCAATCCCACTACCACAGCACTGTGCGGTCGCAGATGAAGTCGCTCTTGACCCGCACCTTGACGGGATTATCGCTGCCAGCTTCGATGCGCATCGTTTTGTTGGATAGGGACTGCCGCTCCACGTTCTCGATCTGCATGTGACCTTTTCGAGCAATGTCTCGTCCGAGTCGGAACTGGGGTGCCTCGGCGCGGCCGATGCTGATCGTTTCGCCACGCGAAATGATCGCCCATCCGCGCCGGGGGTCTTTCTCCATCACGTCCGGCTGGAGGAGAATGTAAGTGAGGGTAGGATCAACGTCGACAGCCGCGCATAGCTCCCTGTGGGCCCCGCCCCAGTCTAAAATGAACGGGCTCGTCTCGCCTGTCTGTCCGATGCGGAGTTCGACCGGATATTCGCACAGTCCCTTCAGCTTTATTTCAGCTTCTCGGGTGGCCTCTAGCCAGACGTATTCCGGTAGCGGAATCGGCTCAAACTCGATGGTCTCGCCGGTCTGATCAGTTTCGGGATGCGGCTTCGGTTCACGAGCCATATCACCTCTTGCATTAATAACTCAGCGTTCCAGTGGAACACGGAAAAGTATGTCTGTCAAGCGATATTCCGCTACCCAGGCATCACGTCGGCCAGCATGGACACGCGGTACGCGTCGTCCAGACCGACGCCCACCGTGCCGTCTATGGAGGGTGGCGGAACGGCAATCTCAAAGGTGCGGTCGCTGCGCTTCGATTCGAGCGCGCAGTCAGGAAAGCTCTCAAACCTCCCCCAGTAGAAATCCTGGTCGCGCTCATTTCGCTGCAATTGAGGGTTGCGGAAGTTGCCGAGCCGAACTGGCTGGTCGGTGAGCGACACCACGGATAGCACGCCTGCGGTTCGGTACGTATCAGTCGGCCGGGCGTTCGTTGCTTCTGCCGCGGCGGTGATGGAAAGGGCAGCAGATGGCCGCGTCGGAAAGGTCAGGTGCAGCCGCACATCCCGCGCGATTGCATCCGGCCCCGCGTTGGCGACAATGACCGAGACTTGTAGAACCTCATACGGCCGAATCCTCACCACCTGGTCGAACCGACTCGGTGGGTACTCGTCCGGTGGCTGCCGTATGCGCCTGCCGCCCACATCCATATCTACGAACGCCAGGCGAGGATGTGCACCGCCGGGTGCTGGTTTTGCCGAAGCAAAAACACCGCACGTCGGCTCGTAGAGCTTGGTTTGCTGGCTGGTGCTGCCAAACTCCGCAGGCGCGGGAGCGCGAGCGGGCGTGTCCTGCCTCTCGGATGCCGGGGAGCCGCCGTCGGTCGTGAGGTCGCGGAGTATCAGCAAGGCGGTCAGGGCGAGCAGCAAGAGAACCCCGACCCCGGCGGGAGTCTTGGCAAGTCTGGCGAGCTTTGTTCCTGCTGAGTCCGGCCGTGAGGGAGCGGACTCGTCTTCGGGCTGGTCGGGAGCAGGCGGGGAGGCCGCGATATCTGCCGCTGCGGGTTGCGGCTCGATGGCGTCAATGTCTTTTGGCGGGGCTGGCTGGTCGATGGGCGCGGGAGGTTTGCCCGACTGATCCGCTTCCCATGCCTCTCGCTCCCGCTGAAGGAGCGCATCGGCGATAGCCGCGAGAATCACTGGCCGCTCCTCCTCTTTGAACTTCTTTCTTTTCACGCCGGCCAGCAGGTCGTCCTGAAGGGCGTTCAGGCTCATCTGATGTTGTCGATAGACGGGTCTCTTGTTCTCTTTCCCCTCAAGATCAACTAGGCGGAAGAGCTTGAGCGTTGCGTCCGAGCGTTCGTCACCGAGCGCTGCCTTTACCTCGGTCTCGGCGATTTCCCGCAAGGCGGAGCGCAGGTCGTCTCGCCGCTCGCGCCACTCCGAGAAGCTCTCCGGTCGGGCTGGCCCACCGAGAGCACGCAGCGTCAACAGGACGCCGAGGTCGCGGTGCGGCTCCGTCTCCGTGATGTAGCCGATCCGAACGAACTTGTCGAGTTCTTCGATGAGTTTGTCTTTGCTTGGCAGAGCGTCGATCTCCATTTCTCCCTGCATTCTGGCCGATCCCTGAAGTCACCCTGGGGCGGCCTCAGGGCCCTGGCACGTTGGTGGCATGGCAATCAACCGCAAAGGAGGAACGCATGTTCCAAACCAAGTCCGCCAACTCCAGCGGGCCGGTAATTCCGGATGCTGCTTCCTGGGGCGTCGAGCCCGACTGCGTGCACTGGATTGGAGAAGCCTGGGCAGATCAAGAGCCAGCGCCTGATGCTTCTGTGCAGGGAGGCGATTCAGATGGCCGGTGATCTCGTCCCGTACCGCACTGGTGCGCTCTCACTGCGTGGCCGTCAGGCAGTCTCGGAAGTCCGCGAGGCGCGGCGTCCGGCGCGGCGCGCGGCGGTACGGCTCGACGCCGCCGCAATCGTTGCCCGCGCCGGGCTTGCGAATGTCGAGAGGTTGACGGCGGCCGAGGCGGCTATCTGCAATCGCCAAGGGGCGACGGCCGACCTCCGAGCGCAGATGATCGTGGACGCCTACTGCGGCCTGGTCGTTGCCGAGGTAAACGGCCTGGCCTTGGGAGGTGAGTGACGTGGAGACGTTCATCGTTGTTTTTCTACTGGTCCTCTTTATTGGCTATCTGCTCGACAACGACGGGGCAGGTGAGGCTGATCCGCTCGACTTGGCCCACTCGTCGATCAAACACCTTGACCACGAGGCCGAACGAGCGATGGCCGAATTACGGGCGCTCGACCGCGAGGAGCGATCCTGATGCGGCCCCTACCACTCACGCGTCAAGAGATCATCAACGTCGTCCGGCGTCAGGTCGATCAGTTCGAGGAGATCGGCCTGACGCACGAGGCCGCGGTGCTGATGGTGGCGCGGACGCACAAAGTCGAGCCGCACAAGATCGCGGCCCTCGCCCCGCCGCTGCCGGAGAAAAGCAGCTCGGAGCACGTCTAAATGGATCGCGCGCTCTGGTTCGTGACGCTCTCGATCATGGCCGCCCTTGCATTGCCAGTCTTGGCCGCCTGGCTGCAAGCCGCCCTCCCATTGCTGATCTCACTCCTGGTGATCCTGGGACTGGCACGGCTGGTCTGGCCCGATGGGAGGCGGCGATGAGGTTCGCGAACGCCAATCGTCTGCTTGCTCGCTTGCGGTAGTTGCGCATACGCAACACACTGGAGGGCTATCTGTTGCGCATACGCAACGCCCAAATCACCCACCAATGACCTCCTTCCACCTCATCCCCGAACGCCGCGAGCCGCCCGACCTAGAGCGGTTCGTGGCCGCGCTGCTTGCGTTCACGCTCGCCCGCATGGAAGCCGAAGAAGCGGCCATGGCGGGGCGGGAGAAGCAACCGAAGGACAGCGATGATTGATGCCCTCACCCTGGTCTTCTTCGCTGCGGCGGCTATTGGATGCGGACTGCTCGCCTTCCGCGTGATGTTGGCGGCCGAAGCTAGCCGCCAGCCCGAGACCTTCCGGCTCACCTTCCCGCGCAGCGTTGACCCGGCCCAGGTGACCGCTGCGCTGCGCGGCGTCCAAGGCCTCCTGCCTCGCTTCCCCGACCGGCTCCTCGTCACGCGCTCGGTCGGCTTCGAGACGGTCGCCACCGCTGCCGGGATCGCCCACTACCTCACCGCCCCGGCGGGGAAGGGTGACTTGGTGTTCGGGCAGCTTCGCGCCGCGATTCCCGGCCTACGCGTCGTCCCTGCTGTCGCGCCCGACCGTTTCGCCAATCTGGCGCGCGAGCTGGCGGCGGTGGGGGTCGGCTCTCTGAGGGCCGACACCACCGCTGAGAGCAACGCGGCCATCTTGGCCTCGGCACAGCCTTTGGGTTCCAACGAGGCGGTGATCGTCCAATGGTCACTCAGCCCGACCGAGCCGCTTCCCGCCTGGCTGCTGTGGCTGCGAGGTCGCGGCGAAGTGCCGCAAAGCGGGCGCCTACCGGTCGAGCCGGAGTTGCGGGCGGTATGCCGGGTCGGGGTCCGTGGCCCGAACTCCAGCGCCCTGCTCGGCCGGGTGTTCGGCGCGATCCACCGTGCCGATGCCGCCGAGCGTCGGTTGACGCGCCGCCTCCTTCCCTCGGCATGGGTTGCCTCCCGGCTCGCGCGTATCGCGGCCCCGGTGCTGTCGCGCTCCGCGCTGGGTGCCGACGAGCTGGCGGCGGTGATCGGCTTCCCGATTGGCGGGCCGCAGCTTCCCGGCCTCGGCTACGCCGGAAGCCGGACGTTGCCCCCCGCGCCCGACGTGCCAACTCGGGGCCGCGTCCTCGGCGATGCGATCGCCGCGGGACAACCGGTAGCGATTGGTGAGGCCGAGTCGAAGACCGGATTGCTCGTTACCAGCCCGACTGGGGCCGGGAAGTCGACCGTGCTGGAGCGTCTGTGCGCGGCCGATTTCGCGGCGGGGCGCGGCGTTGTTGTGATCGAGAGCAAGGGCGATCTCGTCCAGCGTCTCGCTGATCTGACCCCGGCGAATCGGCGCGGTGACGTGCTGATCTTCGACCCGGCCGACTCCCGGCCCGCCGGTTTCAACCTCCTGGCCGGGGGCGAGGAGGCCGCCGATCTCATCACCGATCACGTCGTCGGCCAGTTCCGGGCGCTCTATGCCGGGTACCTCGGCCCGCGCTCGGAGATGCTGCTGCGGGCGGCGCTGCTGACGCTCTCGCAGGCTCGCGCTTCTTGGACGATCTGCGAGGTCATGCCGCTGCTCTCTGATCCTGCGTTCCGGCGGCGGCTAATGGGCGAGATCGAAGATCACCAACTCGCCGCGACCTGGGCCTGGTTCGATGCGCAGAGCGAGGCGGCCCGCGCCGAGATGGTCGGGCCCTTGGCGAACAAGCTGGCCGCCTTCACGCTGCGGCGAAAGCTGCGGGCCGTGGTGGGGCAGAGCGAGAACGCGCTCGACTTCGACAGGGTGCTGGCCGAGGGACGGATCGTCCTGATCTCGCTCGCCAAGGCGTTGATCGGCGAGGACGCCGCGCGGCTGCTCGGTTCCTGCCTCCTGGCCGAGCTGTGGGCGGCTGTCCAGCGCCGCGCCGGGTTGGATGCCTCAAAGCGGCCCTTCGTCTCGGTCGTCCTCGACGAGGCCCAGGACTTCCTGCGGCTGCCGGTCGCGCTTGGGGATGCCGTCGCGCAGTCGCGCGGCCTCGGCGTCGGCTGGACGGTGGCCCACCAAAACCTCGGCCAGTTGAGTGCGGACCTCCGTGCCGCCGTCCTCGCCAACCTGCGCTCGAAGCTCGTCATGCAGACGACCGCCGACGATGCGCGGACCTTCGCTCGCGAGTTCGCCCCGCACCTGGACGCCGCCGACTTCCAGGGTCTCGGCCCGTTTGAGGCATACGCCGCCGTCTCGACGGGGGCGGCCGTTTCCCCGCCCGTCTCGATCCGCACCCGCCCGCCGCTTGCGTCAACCGGCGACGGGGTACGGGTCCGCGCTGCCTCCCGCGAGCGCTACGGCCGCGACCCGAAAGCCGTGGACGCTGAGATTCAGGCGCGCCTCTCTGCGGCTGCGCCGGAGGCTCCGGTGGGAGCGCGGAGGCGGCGATGATCGCTGTTCGTCTCGCTCGCGCCAGCCGCGCCCAAAGCACCTGCACCGGGCAGCCTTCCGCTGCCGGAGCGCCAACGACTCATAGCCCCAAGCGGAGGTTCCAATGAGTCGGAAGCGGGTGACGAACGCCTACGTCGAACGGCTGGCAGCCGAGCTTCCCGAGCGTGACCTCGCGCTGGTCGAGACCCTGGACCGGTTCCGGGTAGCCACGGCGTCGCAGCTGCGGCGGCTGCACTTCACCAGCGGCACGAAGGCGTCCAACGCTCGCCAGGTCTGGCGCAGGCTTCGGACGCTGACTGACCTGCGTGTCGTCACGGTCCTCGAGCGGCGGATCGGCGGCGGCCGTGGCGGCTCCTCGCAGGCCGTCTTCGCGCTCGACGTCGCCGGCCAGAAGCTCGGGGCGGCCTGCGGCCCTGCCGGGGGTCGGCGGCTCCGGCGTCCCTGGACTCCCGGCAATCAGTTCCTCGCTCATGCCGTCGCGGTCACCGAGTTGTATGTGGTTCTCTCTGAGCGGACACGGGCAGGCGGCGGGGAAGTCCTCGCCTTCGACGCCGAGCCGCTGTGCTGGCGGCGCTTCACCGGGAGTGGCGGGGCCGCCGTCTGGCTGAAGCCGGATGCGTTCGTCCGCTTCGGCGCGGGCGAGTACGAACATCTGAGCTTCGTCGAGGTCGACCGGGCTACCGCCTCGGCCCCGACGGTGGCGCGCAAGCTCGATCTCTACCGCCGCTACTGGCAGACCGGCCGCGAGCAGGAGCGCTTCGGTGCGTTCGGCCGCGTCCTGCTGCTGGCTCCCCATGTCAAGCGCCGCACGGTCTTGGCCAAAGCGGTGAAGAGCCAGCCCACGGACGCACAGCGGTTGTTCCGGGCCGGGCTACATGAAGACGCTGCCGACCTGCTGACCGGGGAGGGGCCGTGAAGACGCTGCCGAGAAACACGATCCTCACCGGAGCCGCCGACAAAGCGCTGGCCGGTCTGCTCACCGGATCAGTCGATTGCGTGGTCACGTCACCGCCCTACGCAAATGGGCTACGCCGATACTCAAACTCGGAAGACGAACTCGGCCAGGAGCCGAACGTAACCGAGTACGTGACGAGCCTGACGGCGGTGCTGCGGCAGGTGCGGCGGCTGCTGAAGGATTCAGGCTCGCTGTGGCTCAACCTGGGTGACTCTTTCAGCAAGCACGTACGTCAGGGTGCGCCGCGCGGGAGCCTGCTGCTCGTTCCCCAGCGCTTGGCGCTGGCGCTTTCGGCCGATGGCTGGATCGTCCGCAACATCTGCGTATGGGCGAAGCCCAACGCGATGCCGCAGAGCGCGCCGGATCGGCTCAGCCCGACATACGAAACGATCATCTTCGCCACCAAGAGCCGCCGCTACTTCTTCGACCTTGACGCGATCCGTATCCCGCATCGCTCGGCAGACCGGGCGCGGCCGCAGGCCCGCGAGCGAAGCCGCCGCTACCAGGGAGGAAACAGCGGCCTCGGGCGGCTGAAGGCGGCCGGGAGGGTAGGGAGCGCGCGCGGCAAGAATCCCGGCGACGTGTGGACGGTGCCGACCGCCACCGACCGGCTCGGCCATCAGGCGACCTTCCCCGAGGCATTGGTCGAGCGACCGATCCTCGCCACTTGCCCGGAACGGATCTGCGTGCAATGCGACGCCGCTTGGACCCGGCCGACGCGGATCAGGAGCCGCCGCACCAGCGAGGGAATGCGGCACACGCGGGAGGTGGGCGAGCTTCGCCGCTGCGACTGCTTCGCGCCGAGCCGCCCCGGCGTCGTCCTCGATCCGTTCATGGGGACCGGCACCACGGCGGTCGTTGCCGAGCGGCTGCGCCGCGACTGGCTCGGCGTCGAACTGAACCCGTCCTTCACCAAGCTGGCAGAAGACCGGCTTCGTTCCGCGCGGAGGGAGGCATGAGCCGGTGGACGGCTTCGCGGTGGACAGGAGAGGTGCTTCCTGCCCGCCGCAAGAGTCATCCACTAACCAAAGGAGGTGCTGGGCGATGAGCAAGGCCCAGGACATCTACGACCGCGTGGAGGCGGTGGCGGCCAAAGGGCACTCCAAGAAAGACGCCCAGGCTATGGTCGCCAAAGAAGCAGGGCTCAAACCCTCATCGGTGAGGGGGCTCTGCTACAAGGCCCGCGTTGAGCGCGGCCTGACCGGTCCCCGCCGCGTGCGGGAGACCACCACGGAGGGGGCAGTTGCCTCGGCCGTGAAAACCCTCGAAGACGCCCGCGAGGCGATCGACGAGGAGATCGGCCACGCGAAGGAGCGGGCCGAGGAGGCCAAGCGGGAGTACGAGGCGCTGAAAGGCACCGCGTCCGACCGAAAGGCCGAGATCGAAGCCAAGATCGCGGCACTGACGGCCTAACCCATGCGGGCGACCTGGACACCACACACGGAATCGTCCAGGTCGCCCGCCGCTTTTCGTATGCCGCGAGCCTGTCCCGCATCTTCAATGCTCGGCTTGTTGCGCATGCGCAACGAAAGCGAGACAATGTGGACATGCCCGGAAATCTCAAGAGGCTCGGCAAACTCATCGCCCGCGAGCGGGCGCGCCAGGGCTTGTCCCTCGAAACCCTCGGCAACGCGGCTGGCGGAAACCGCTCTACGATCATGCGCCTGGAGCGCGGCACGTTCGCTCACCCCGACCCCGAGAAGCTCCAGCGGATCGCCCGCGCCCTCGACCTCGTCGCGGCCGACCTCTTCGCTCTCGCTGGCTATCGCCCCTCCGACGATCTGCCGAACTTCGGCCCATATCTGGAGGCGAAATACGGCGACGAGCTTTCGGCCTCAGCCCGGAAAGAACTTGAGCGCCACTTCAACCGACTTCGCAAGAAACCGAACCCAGGAGGCCGACGTGGCTGACCGTCAGGGGAAGGAGGTACCGACATGAAGCCGACCGCCTGGCTCTACCTTCGCGTTTCCAGCCAAGGGCAGGTCGGCCGTGCTTTCTCGGAGGAGGGCTATTCCATCGAGGCGCAGCGGGCCGACGGCCATCGCAAGGCGGCTCAACTTGAAGCCGAGGTCACCGAGGAGTTCATCGACCCCGCAGAGACGGCGACGAACGCGAACCGCCCCGCGCTGAAAAAGCTGCTCGCCCAGCTGCGGTCCGGTAAAGCGCCGACCTACGTGATCGTCCACAAAGTCGACCGCTTCGCGCGCAACCGCCGCGACGACGCCAACATGCTGTTCGAGATCATGGAGTCCGGCGCGGAGCTGGTGTCGGCCACCGAGAGCATCGACGGGACGCCCTCTGGTCGCCTGACCCACGGCATCCTCGCCTCAATCGCGGAGTACTACTCGCTGAACCTCTCGGCCGAGGTCAAGAAGGGCCTGCATGGCAAGGCGAGGGTCGGCGGCACGCCGGGGTACGTGCGGATCGGCTACCTCAACGTCGGCGAAATGGTCGATGGCCGCGAGATTCGCACCGTGGAAATCGACCCCGACCGAGGGCCGCACATCAGTTGGGCCTTCACCGCCTTTGCGACCGGCGCCTACACGCTCGACACGATCCAGACCGCATTGAAACGACGCGGCCTCCGCACGCGGCCCACCCGCAAGCAGCCCGCCCGCCCGCTCTCTCGCAGCCAGATCGCGCGGCTGCTTCGCTCCAAGTACTACATCGGGATCGTCCCCTACAACGGCGTCGAGCACGAGGGCCGCCACGAGCCGCTGATCGACAAAACGACCTTCGATCAGGTGCAGCGCGTCCTCGACGCCCACTCACACGCCCAAGAGCGTGACCGCAAGCACTCGCACTTCTTGAAGGGCAGCCTGCGCTGCCACTGCGGCGAGCGGATCAGCTTCGTCAAGGGCCGCAGCAAAACCGGCCGCGTCTATGACTACTTCGCCTGCCTTGGCCGCAAGAGGGGAACCGGCTGCAAGTTGCCCTACCTCCCGGCCCACGAGGTCGAGGAGAAGGTCGCCGCTGCCTACAGCCAGGTCAAGGTACGTCAGCTTGGGGAGAGCGCGACCGAGGCGGACTGGCGATTGCACCTGGAGGACGTGCGCGCCGCAACCACAACGGCCCTTGCGGGCCTACGAAAGCTGAACGAGGGAGTCGTTCGTCAGCGTCGGGCCCGTCTCAAGTCGCTGGAGGGCAAGCGCGAGAAGTTCCTAGAAGCCTTCTACGCGGACGCGCTTCCGGCCGATCTCCTGAAATCCGAGCAGGACAAGATCGCGGCTGAAATGGACGAGGCCAAGCGGCAACTGGCCGAAGCCGAGGCCGACGTCACCGGCGTTGCCAATGCCTTCAATAAGACGCTCGACGCGGTTGAGCGCATGGTCGATACCTATCGGGAAGCCCGCGATATTGACCGGCGCTTGTGGAACCAAGCCCTCTTCGAGTGCTTCCGGGTCTACCCGGACGAGGGGATCGAGGGCGAGCTACGAGAGGAGGTCGACCTCCTGACGGCTCGCACGACGCCCCGGCGGCTTCGGCGGGAATGCCGGGCCGGTCTTTCTTCAGGCCGGGGTTGGAATAAGAGCTATTCAGCGGAGAGGGTGGGATTCGAACCCACGAGGCGGGTTAACCCCGCCCACGCGATTTCCAGTCGCGCTCCTTAAGCCACTCGGACACCTCTCCGGGTCAGGCAAAGGGTATTGGCTCAGCCTCCCGGTCGGGGAGTCCGGCGCGAGCCGAAGAACTCGCGTAGCAACGCCGCGCACTCCGTCTCCATCACGCCCCCAGTCACCTGCGGCCGGTGATTGAGGGCGGGCTCGCCGAGGACGTCGAGGACGCTGCCAGCGGCGCCTGCCTTCGGGTCGGGAGCGCCGAAGACGACCTCGGGGATGCGGGCGAGGACGATCGCCCCGGCACACATCGGGCAGGGCTCGAGCGTCACATAGAGGGTCGTGTCCGGCAGTCGCCAGCCGCCGAGCGCCTCGGCCGCGGCGCGAATCGCGAGGATCTCGGCATGAGCGGTGGGGTCGCGGCGCAGCTCCCGCTCGTTCCCCGCCGCCGCGAGCGGCTCGCCGTCGCGGGCGAGGACGGCGCCGATCGGGACGTCGTCGTGTTCCTTTGCCTCGCGAGCGCGCTCGATCGCCAGGCCCATCAGTTGGCGGCGCGCGGCATCGAGTGACTCGTCGGCCATCGATCCGAGAGTATGTGGCACCTACAACTTCGCGGGCCGGCCGGTGTTTGCTGATTGCTCGCCCACTGCAGGGATTCCGCGAGCCGATTCCGACATGAGCCGACGCCTTACGACCTTCGCCGCCTTCGCCCTGCTCGGCGCCGGCTCCATGCAGGCTCCGGTCGCAGCGGCGACGGCGATCTCTCCGGCACGCGCCTTCGTGCCAGGCGAGGTCGTCCTCAAGTTCGAGGGGCAGCGCTCGGCGCGGACGCTGAGCCTGCCGCCGGATGTCGGGGTGCGCCGTGCGGCGACGGCGCTGCGGCGCAGCCCGCGGGTCGCCTACGCCGCCCCCAACTACATCGCGACCGCGTCGGCTGCGAGGCCTTTCCAGTCCCCCTCCGGGATCCCCAACGACCCCGGCCCGATCGACGGGAAGCCGGCCCCACCCGGGGGCTGGGTCTCGCTGCAATGGAACCTCCTGCCCTGGACCGGGGCGGCGACCGCGGCACTCCCCATCTCACCTGGCGGCATCGATGCGATCGGCGCCTGGCGAAATCTCGCGGCGGCCCGCCGGCACGGCGCGCGCGGGACGGTCGTCGCGGTTCTCGACACCGGGATTGCCTACCGCGCCCTGGGACAGCGCTTTCGCCGCAGTCCCGACTTCGCCCCCGGGCAGTTCACGAGAGGCTACGACTTCGTGGCCGGCGATCGCCTGCCGCTGGACCAGAACGGCCACGGCACTCACGTCGCCGGGACGATCGCCGAGAGGACCGACAACGGCATCGGACTGGTCGGGCTCGCCTACCGGGCCGAGCTGATGCCCGTCCGCGTCCTCGACAAGCACGGCAGCGGCCAGGCCGACGACATCGCCCGCGGGATCCGATTCGCGGTCGAGAACGGGGCCGACGTGATCAACATGAGCTTCAACTTCGGCTGCGGCAAGCCCGTGCCCGGGATCAACGACGAGCTGCGCAACGCCTACCGGCAAGGGGTCGTGACGGTCGCCTCGATCGGCAACCTCGGCGCCGAGACGTGCGTCTCGCCGCCCGCTACGGGGCCGCGCGTGGTCGGCGTCGGCGGGACCACCGAGGGCGGCTGCCTCGGCAGCTACTCGCTGTCGGGCAAAGGAATCGACGTCGTCGCGCCCGGAGGCGGCGCGCCGGTACCCGGCTGCCCGTCGATCTGGGCTCGGCCGATCTACCAGGTGACCCTGAAAGGCGGCGACCCGCGCCGCTTCGGCGAGCCGGGCACCTACATCGGCACCTCGATGGCAGCCGCCCACGTATCCGCCCTGGCGGCAATGGTCCTGGCCGCCGGCATTCTGGAGCCTCACGGCACGCCTCAAAGCACGGTCAACCGCATCGCACGCCGCCTGCGCAATACCGCCAGAGACCTCGGCCTTTCCCCAATGCGCCAAGGCGCCGGCCTCATCGACGCCGCAGTAGCCACGGACCCGTCCGCCTAAAGGCCTGTCGCGCCGCCCCAGCCACGGAGCCAAGGCCCCCTAACGCTGATCGGGCCGCTTGCCAGGCAAAGCTACGGGCCGACGCCGTAAACCTAGATCGGGCGGGTGGCGCGGTGGCGGGGGTCCCCCATAGCGGAGGGCGCCGCGAAAGCGGCGTCCGAGCACATGGGGGAGGGCCGCCGCGACAGGACCCGCCCGCCCAGAGCTACGTAGTACGAACGATGATGACGCTGCAAGGCGCCTGATGCGAAACATTGTTCGGAACGCTGCCAAGGAAGAAGCGCCGCGCCCCGGTCATCCCTTTGTTGCCGACGACGATCAGATCGGCGTTGGTGTCCTCGGCGACGGTGAGGATCGCGTCCGCCGGGTTCCCTTCAACCGGATGGATCTGGACCTCGACCCCGTCCCGCTTGGCGGTGGCGGCAGCCGCGTCGAGCGTCAGGTTGACGTCCTCGCGCGGGCCGATCTCATGTTGGACGTCCGCCGGGACCCCCTGCTGCTCGCCTTCGATGCGACGTTGAGGGACCGGCTCGTAGGCACTGACGATGCTGAGCTGCGCCCCTGAGAGCTTGGCGAGGTCGACGGCCTGGCGCACCGCCTCGGTGGCGGTCTCCGATCCGTCGGTTCCAACCACGATGCGAGTGAACACGCCGCCTCCTGTCATGGGTAGCTGATCCGGCTGTGTCGCCTGTCCGGCGCGTCGATACTAACGCCCGTCCTGGCGGGCGGGCAGGCCACGGAACCCGTCGCCGAGGATCTCGGTCGGGGTCGTCGTCAAGCGGACGATCGCGATCGCCATCGAGGCGAGGAGGCAGGCGATCAGCACCGCCATCCCGACTTTCCACAGCGTCGGCATCCGCGGAAAGCCTAGAGGCCGGCATCTAGACTGCGCCGAGGATGAGCGAGGAGAAGATCGCCGACGGCGTCTGGCTGCTGCGGGGCGACCTGCGCAAGGGGATGAACATCTACTTCCTCGAGGACGGGGATGGCGTTGTGCAGTTCGACGCCGGCAGCAAGTCGATGGTCAAGGCCGCGCGGGAGACGGCCCAGAGACTGGGCGGGCTGAAGCGGGTCGTGCTCGGCCATGCCCATGCCGACCACCGCGGCACGGCGCCCTCGATGGGGGCACCCGTGCTCTGCCATCCCGACGACGTCGGCGACGCCGAAAGCGACGCTTCGATTACCCCCTACATGGACCTCTCCGAGCTCCCGTTTGCCCCCGTCCGGTGGATTTACCCGTTCCTGCTGCGGCGCTGGGACGGCGGTGCGGTGAAGATCGACGGCACCGTCTCCGAGGGCGACGACGTCGCCGGTTTCCGGGTCCTCCACTTCCCCGGCCACGCGCCCGGCCTGATCGGGCTCTGGCGCGAGAGCGATCGGCTGGCGATCGTCAGCGACGTCGTCTACTTCATCGACTCCGCCCGCCTCAGGCCCCTGCCGCCGGGCGAGGCGAGCGTTCCCCACCCCGCCTGGGCCTGGGACCACGCCAGGGCGAAGGAGTCGGTGCGCCGGCTGGCGGGGCTCGAACCGGCCGTGGTCTGCGCCGGCCACGCCGAGCCGCTGCGGGGCGAGAACCTGCGGGCGACGCTGGAGCGCGCCGCCGAGAGGTACTGAGGCTCGCCGCGCGGCGGCCGGTCGCTGTCATAGGTTGCCCCCCCTGATGATCGGGACCTACGTCTCGGCGGCGTCGATCTGCGCCGCCTCGCTTCTGGTCGGGCGCGCGCTGCTCTCTCTCGCGGGACGCGAGTCGTGGTCGTGGCTTGCCCCGGCGGTCGGCTTCGGCGCCATCCTGACGGTTGCCGGCGGGCTGGCCCGCGCCCCCGGTCACGGCACGTCGGCGACCCTGGGGCTGATCCTGCTGGTCGTGGCGGCCGCGGCGATCGTGGCGCCACGCCGTCGCTGGAACCGCGAGGTGTTGCGGCAAGGCCTCCCGGTCGCGCTGGTCGTCGCCCTCGTCCTCTCGATCCCTTTCGCGTTGACCGCGCGCTGGGGGCTGCTCGGGGTCGGCTTCAACAACGACCTCGGCCTCCACCTGGCCTGGGCCGAGTGGCTGCGCAGCGGCGCAGGGCCGACCCCGGAGCCGGGCTATCCGCTCGGGCCGCACTCCCTCGCGGTTGCCGTCGCAGCGGTGCCCGGGATCGGGCTCGGGCAGGCGTTCGTCGGCCAGATCTTCGTGATCGGTGTCCTCACCGCCCTTACCGCTCTCGCGGCACTGCCCGGCCTCGGTCCGCTACGACGGCTGCTGGCGGCGACGATGGTCGCCGCCACCTACCTCGCGGCCTCCTACTTCGCCCAGGGTGCTTTCAAGGAGACCGCGGAGGCGCTCTTCGTCCTCGCCTTCGCCATCGGTCTCTACGACATCGAACGCCGACGGGCCGAGGACGGCCGCAGAGCGACCGCGGTCGGACCCCCGGCGGGAGCCGTGGGACGGCTGCGCTTCGCCCTCCCTCACTTGGCGCTGGCCGGCGGCATCTTCTTCGCCTACAGCTTCGCCGGGCTTGCCTGGCCGATCGCCATCCTGGCGCTGTGGAGTTTGACGCGGCCCGAGGTGCGGGCGGCGTTGGCGCCTCGGGCACTGCTGCGTCTGCTCCTGCGACCGGCGACGCTGGTTCTCGTCGCCACGCTCGCGGCGCTCGCCGTCGCGGCGACGCTCGTCGGCCCCTTCGGCTTCGTACACACCTTCAACAAGGTCGCCGGCACCAACACCTACGGGCCCGTCTCGCCGATCGAGGCGCTCGGCGTCTGGCCCGCCTCCAATTACCGGCTCGACGCGCCCGGAGGTGCACACCTGACGGGGCTGGCCGGCGCCATCTCGGTGCTTGCCGTCCTCGTCGGCGTCATCTGGTGGGCGCGACGGCGCGAACTTGCCCTGCCGATCGGGCTTGCCGCCTGCGCCGTGCTGTACCTGGCGTCGCTGCCCTTCAGCGGCGACTACTCGCAAGCCAAGGCCCTGATGATCGCCGCGCCGCTGGCCATGCTCGTGGCGATCCGGCCGCTGCTCGCCGAGCTCGGCTGGAAACGCGTTCGCCCTTCGTCGTTCGAAGGCAGACAATGGCCGAGCGAGAGCGGCGTGGCTCGGCTGGGCTGGGCCATGCTCGCGATCGCCTTCGTCAGCGGAGCGGCCTACTCGAGCTTCCTCACCCTGCGCGACGCGCCGGTCGGGCCGCCAGGCCACGGCGCGGAGCTGCGAGCCTTCCTGCCCGCCCTGCAGGGTCAACCCGTTCTCTACGGCGGCCAGGATCGCTACGCCGCCTACGAGCTGCTCGGCGCCGACACCCACGTGCCGCTGGTCGAGTTCCCCGACCCCGAAGTCTCGGAGAACCCCGAGAAGCCGTTCGACACCGGCGACGCCTACAGCCCGATTGACTTCGACTCCTTCTCCCGCGGCACCCTCGACCGCTTCCCCTACGTGATCACCGGGCGGGCGGCCTGGAACAGCGAGGCGCCGCCTAACTTCAGGCGCGTCGCCGCGACGCCGTCCTACCTGCTCTGGGAGAGAACGGGCTCGACGCCGACCGATCGCCACGTGCTGCTCGAGGGCACCGACGCCGGCGCGGAGGCCGCCTGCGCCTCGCCGGAGATCCGCATCCTGCTCGCCAACCCCGGCCGCGCTTCGCTCTTCCCGACACCGGCCATCGGCCGCAAGGAACGCTGGGATGCCGGCGACGTTCTGGGCGGCGGCGAGACGACGTCACAGGAAGTCAAGCTGCCCGCCGGCCGCTGGCGGCTCTCCATCCAGTACTTCTCGCCCTTCGAGCTAATCCTGAGCGCGCCCGGCTTCCGACAGGACCTCCCGCCCGCCCTGGACGGCCAGCGGCCCAACACGATCAGCCTCGCCAACGACGGCCAGTTCTGGCCGGCCGGAGAGATCGTCAGCCGCGGCGGACCGGTCCGGTTCACGATCGCCGCCGAAGAGCCGAGCACGCTGCAGCGGCTCAGCGGCTACGCCGGCAAGGCCCAGCTCGGCAACCTCGTCGCGGTGCCCGCCGAACCGCATCGCACGGTCCCGCTTGGCGACGCCTGCGACGGATGGATTGACTGGTACGAATCCGAAGCTGCGCCCTAAAGCGATCTGACCAAGCAGATCAAGGACGCAGGGAGCGTGGCGTGCTTCTGCACGCGAGCGACCGAGGACGCAGATATGCGCCGGTCAGAGCGCTTTAGCAGCTTGCCGATCGGCCGATGGCCGCACTACGTCCCAGATCAGGCCGGCCCGCTCGAGCGCCGAAATCACGATCGCCGAGACGTCGACCTGCCAACGGCGGAGGCCGTGGATGGCCGAGGTCGGGAAAGCGTGGTGGTTGTTGTGCCAGGCCTCGCCCAGGGTCGGCAGCGCGATCAGCGCCAGGTTTCGCGACTCGTCGGTCGTCTCGAAGTCACGCCGGCCGAAGACGTGGCAGAGCGAGTTGATGCTGTAGGTGAAGTGGTGGAGGACGAAGACCCGGACCAGGCCACCCCAGAGCAGACCCGTGAGCCCGGCGACCAGAGTGCCGCCGACGATCCAGCCGAGCGCGAAGGGGATGAGGAGGCCGACGATCGCCCAGAGCAGGAAGGTCCGGTCGACCCAGCTGATCACGGGGTCGTCGAGCAAGTCCGGGGCGAAGCGTTCCTTGTTGCCGCGCTGCGTGTGGATGAAGAGCCAGCCCATGTGGGCGTGGAAGAGGCCGCGCAGCTCGCCGCGGAGGCCGCCGCCGTGGTCGACGTGGGGGCTGTGCGGGTCACCGACTTCGTCGGAGAAGGCGTGGTGCTTGCGATGGTCGGCGACCCAGGAGATGACCGGGCCCTCGATCGCCGCCGAGCCGAGGATGCCGAGCAGGCCCCGCAGCCAGGGATGGGTCTTGAAGCTGCGGTGGGTGAGATGACGGTGGAAGCCGACCGTGATCCCAAGGCCGGTCAGCAGGTACAACCCGAGGAAGAGGAAGACGTCGCGCCAGTGCAGCGCCTGGTCCCAGACCTGCCAGCCGGCGATGCCGATCGCGACGAAGGGAACCAACGTCACCAGGCCGGTGATGATCCGGTCGCGGGTCTCGTTCGCAACCGGCTGTATGTCGGACGGCTGAAGTCCGCTGCTTGCCATCGTGGCGATGATACGCACGTCCGATCTGGCCACGCAACCAAATGCTCCCAGCCGGCCGATCAGGCGGCCGAATGCGGATAAGGTCCGACCGATGCCGTTCGCCACGACCGAGCCACTCCGCAGCGCGATCCAGACCTCCATCCCCGAGCGGCCTTTCACGGTCGAGTTCTGGGACGGGACGCGCCTGCCGCCGAGCGATGGCGGCGGCCCGACCTTCTACGTGCGCTCGCCGCGCGCCGCCACGCACGTGCTGCGCGCACCGGGGCAGCTCGGCCTCGGGCGCGCCTACGTCAGTGGCGAGATCGAGGTCGACGACATGGACGCGGTCATCGAGCTCCTCGACGGCTGGAAGCCGCCGCCGCTCGACGGTGGCGACAAGAGGCGCCTGCTGCTCGGTGCCGTCCGCGCCGCCGGGCTCACCCGCCCGCCACGGCGCCCCGCCGCCGAGCTGCGCCCTAGCGGCCACCGTCACAGCAAGGAGCGAGACGCCCGCGCGGTGCGCCACCACTACGACGTCTCCAACGAGTTCTTCTCGCTCTTCCTCGACGAGTCGATGACCTACAGCTGCGCGATCTTCTCGCGCGGCGCCGAAACGCTCGAGGCGGCGCAGGAGGAGAAGCTGGAGACGGTCTGCCAAAAGCTGGAACTGAAGGAGGGCGACCGGGTGCTCGACGTCGGCTGCGGCTGGGGAAGCTTCCCGCTCTGGGCCGCGACGCGACACGGGGCCCGTGTCGTCGGCATCACCCTCTCGCCACCCCAGGCCGAGAAGGCTCGGCAGCGGGCCGAGGCCGCCGGCGTCGCCGACCGGGTCGAGATCCGCGTCATGGACTACCGCGATCTGGCCGGCGAGCGCTTCGACGCGATCGCCAGCATTGGCATGGTCGAGCACGTCGGCGCCGAGCAGATCGACGTCTACGCGCGCACCCTGGCGGGCCTGCTGGAGCCCGGCGGGCGGCTGCTCAACCACGGCATCGCCCGCCTCCGCCACAGCGATCCGGAAGCCGGCCCGTTTTCGGAGCGCTACGTCTTCCCCGACGCCGAGCCCCTACACCTCTCGCAGATCCTGCTTGCTCTCGAGCGGGCTGGCTTCGTCACCCACCACGTCGAGGACTTCGCCGCCGACTACGCCGAGACGCTGCGGCATTGGGCCAGCCGCCTGGACGACAATCTCGACGAAGCGATCCGGCTGGCCGGGCCCGAACGGGTCCGCATCTGGCGCCTCTACCTGCGGGCAGCCCGCAACGGCTTCGAATCCGCCTTTACCTCGATCTACCAAGCTCGCTGCTCACTGGCCTGAGAGCCGATCCCGGTAGGGGTGGAACGTCTTGTACTTTTTCCGCGGCGGCAATCGCGGACTGCCACCAGCTGTCTTCGGAAAAAGTTAAGTGGAACCCCTACCGGGATCGGCCCTTACACCGGGAAGCCGTGTTCGACGGTCTCCAGAATCCAGTCGGCTCCCGCATCTCTCAATTGCTGAGCGCTGTAGCTGCCGGTCGCGACGCCGACGACCTCGACGCCGGCGGCGTGGCCGGCCTCTATGTCTCGGGGGGTGTCGCCGACCGCGATGCAGGCGCCCTCGGTGAGGGTGCCGCCGGAGACGAGCTCGCCGCGGCGCAGGGCGGCCCTGGTGACCTCGGCGCGGTCGGCAGAGTCGGAGCCGTAGCCGCCGAAGCTGAAGAAGCGGTTGAGGCCGGCGCGCGAGAGCTTGATGTGGGCCGCTGCCTCGATGTTGCCGGTGACCAGGCCAAGCAGGAAACCGTCGTCGAGCAGCCGGTCGAGCAGCTCCTCGACGCCGGGCATCACGCGGTAGCCCTCCGAGGCGGCGACCGTCTCGGGCAGGTGATGGAGGTAGCGGCCGATTGCCTTCGATCGCTCTTCCGGGGTTCCCTCGCGACCGACCACCGCGCGGAAGATGATCTCCGCGATCTGCGGGTCGGTCATGCCGGCGTCGGTGCGCTCGGCGACGTTCGCCTCGACCCGGTACAGCTCCTCGAATGCTCGCTGCCAGGCAGCGCCTCCCGCGCCTCCGGTTACGAGGAGCGTCCCGTCGATGTCGAAGAGAACAGCGCTTACGCTGGAGTCCTCACTCATCGAGCACCTCGCGCTGAGTGAGCCAGTAGAGGAGGCCGAGCGACGGCAGGACGACGATTGCGGCGACGCCGAAGACGATCAGGACGGAGTCCAGGGTCGGGTCCGGCGCCGCCGACTCGCCGATCGTCAACGAGGACGGCAGCAGGTAGGGGAACTGGGCGACGCCCCAGCCCCAGATCACCGCGACCACGGCGCCGACGGCGAGCGGACGCAGGCCGCGGCGACCGCGCTGGAGAAGCAGTACCAGGACGCCGAAGCCACAGAGGACGGAGACGATCACCAGCGGCAGTCCCTCGACGACGAGCCGCTCGTAGGTGTAGCGCGCTTCGGCGTGCAGCGCGACGATCCCGGCGACGGCGAGCGCACCCGCGGCGAGCCCGGCGAGGAGAGCGCGGCGTGCGAAGTAGCCCTCCATCTCCCTGTCGTCGGAGCGATGGGCATCGGAGATGAGGAAGACGGCTGCGAGATAGGCCCCCGTGGCGACGTACAGCGCCCCGGTCAGCAGCGGCAGCGGCTCGAGCCAGCTGGAGAAGGCGTCGCCGTTGCCCTCGGCCGGGACGTTCCCCGCCGCGACGGCGCCGACCACCGTCCCCATGAAGAACGGCGTCAGCACCGAGGAGAGGGCGAAGACCGCGCCCGTCGCCCGGCGCGCCTCGAGCGAGCGGATCGACTTGCGGAAGGCGAAGCCGGCGCCGCGCAGGACGATCCCGACCGCGGCGAGGGCCAACGGCACGTACAGGGTCGACATCAACGCCCCGAAGGCCTCGGGGAAGGCGGTCCAGAGCACGACGAGGATGAAGATCAGCCAGACGTGGTTCGCCTCCCATACCGGCGCCAGCGAACGCTGGATCAGCGCTCGTGGCCGCTCGCCCTTCTCGGCATCGCCCGCGATCAGGTCCCAGAAGCCGGCGCCGAAGTCGGCGCCGCCGAAGACCGCGTAGAGGGTCGCCCCGGTCCAGAGGATCGCCGCGGCGGCGTCGGCCTTGCTCATCGGGCGGCCCCCTGTGGCGACTTACCGGTCATATGGACGGGTAAGTCGACACAGTCGGTCATCGGGTTGCCTCCTGCGGCGGCGCCGGTGGACCATAGGGCGCCTCCGCCTCGTCCGCCTCGCCCTCCTCGCGCCAGCGCCGCGACATCGCCCGCAGGACGAGGATCGCCCCCGCACCGAGCCCGGCGTAGAGCGTCAGCACCCCCGCGAAGGCGAACCACAGACCGTCCGCATCGGTCACCGCCTCGGAGGTCCGCATGTAGCCCTGCACGATCCAGGGCTGCCGACCGACCTCGGTGACGATCCAGCCGCACCACAGGGCGACGACCGCGGCGACCCCCGAGGCGGCGACGGCCCGCAGGAACCACGGCGTCGCCGGGATGTCGCGCCGCCGCCACCAGGCGAACCCAAGCCAGGCGGCGAGCGCCAGCAGCGCCGAGCCGATCCCGACCATCGCGTCGAACGCCAGGTGGAGCAGGGTGTTGGCGGGCGGGCGCTCGTCGGGCGGGATGTCCTCCAAACCGGTCACGACCGTGTCGGTGCTGAAGCCGACCAGCCACGAGTTGAAGCCGGGGATGCCGATCGCCCCCTTGACGCCCTCGTCGGTGCAGATGCCGCCGACGTACTCGGTCTGGTCGGGACCGGTCTCCTGGATGCACTCGAAGCCGGCGAACTTTGCCGGCTGGTCCTTGGCGACCGAGCGCGCCGCGACGTCGCCGACGTAGATCTGGACCGGGGTGGCTATGGCCGCGACCGTCAGCGGGATCAGCAGCCCGAGCCGGTGCAGGCGGTCGCGTCGGCCGCGCAGCATTCCGACCGCGTAGATCGAGGCGACGAGGAAGCCGGCGACCATGTAGGCGGCGAGGATCATGTGCGGGACCTCGTAGGACCAGGCCGGGTTGAAGAGCACGTCGAGCGGTGCGGTGTCGACCACCTTGCCGGCCGCGTCGAGGGTGAATCCCTGCGGCTGGTTCATCCAGGCGTTCGCCGTCACCACCGAGAAGGCGCCGCCGATCCCGGTCACGACCATCGGCACGCCCGACCAGAAGTGCGCCCAGCCGCCGAGCCGCTTCCAGCCGTAGATGTAGATCGCCAGGAAGATCGCCTCGGTGAAGAAGAAGAGCCCCTCGATCGCGAAGGCGATCCCGAAGGCGTCGCCGAAGCGCTCCATGAAGCGCGGCCAGAGCAGGCCGAACTCGAAGCTGAGCACGGTGCCGCTGACCGCGCCGACGGCGAAGGTGACCGCCATCGCCTTTGACCAGCGCCGCGCCAGCCGCATCGCGTCCGCGTCGCCGCGCCGCAGACCGAGCCAGTTGGCGACCAGGATGATCGCCGGGAAGGCGACCCCGATGCAGGCGAGGACGATATGGAAGGCGAGCGTAAAGGCCATCAGCTCGCGCGCAGCGAGCAGGTTCGACTCCGATGCCGCGAGCGGGAGGGCGTCGAAAGGCATCGTCTACCCCCTCCGTGCCCCCGCCCCACCGCCGATGGGCCTAAAAGCGGCCCATATCTCCGCTTTTAGGCCCATCGGCGGTGGCGGTAGCGGCGGATCAGCGCGTTGGTCGAGCTGTCGTGGTTCAGCTCAGGCTCGTCGGGGGCATGCAACTCCGGGACGATCGCCTTGGCCAGCGCCTTGCCCAGCTCGACCCCCCACTGGTCGAAGGAGTCGATGCCCCAGATCGCTCCCTGCATAAAGACGCTGTGCTCATAAAGAGCGACGAGGGTGCCCAGCGTGCGCGGGTCGAGCCGCTCGGCGAGGATCGTGTTCGAGGGCCGGTTGCCCTCCATCACGCGGTGCGGCACTACCGCCTCAGGCGTCCCCTCGGCCCGTATCTCGTCGGGCGTTTTGCCGAAAGCGAGAGCCTCGCCCTGCGCGAACACGTTGGACATCAAGAGGTCGTGGTGCTCGCCGAGCGGGTTGTTGGAGCGCATGAAACCGATGAAGTCGCAAGGGACCAGCCGCGTGCCCTGGTGGAGCAGCTGGTAGAAGGAGTGCTGGCCGTTGGTCCCCGGCTCGCCCCAGAAGATCGCGCCGGTGTCGTAGTCGACCGGGGCGCCGTCGTGGGTGACGTGCTTGCCGTTCGACTCCATCGTCAGCTGCTGGAGGTAAGCCGGGAAACGGTGCAGGTACTGGTCGTAGGGCAGCACCGCGCAGGTTTCGGCGCCGAAGAAATCGGCGTACCAGACCGAGAGCAGTCCCATCAGCATCGGCAGGTTCTCCGCCGGCGGGGCATCCCTGAAGTGCTCGTCCATCGCATGGAAGCCGGCCAGCATCTCGGCGAAGCGATCGCGACCGATCGCCAGCATCGTCGAGAGCCCGATCGCCGACTCCATCGAGTAGCGGCCGCCGACCCAGTCCCAGAAGCCGAACATGTTCTCGGTGTCGATGCCGAACTCGGCGACACGCTCGGCGTTGGTCGAGACGGCGACGAAGTGCTTGGTGACCGCCGCCTCGTCGCCGCCGAGCCCGGCCAGCGCCCACTCGCGCGCCGTGCGCGCGTTGGTCATCGTCTCCAGCGTCGTGAACGTCTTCGAGGCGACGATGAAGAGGGTCTCCGCCGGGTCGAGGTCGCGGGTCGACTCGACGAAGTCGGTGCCGTCGACGTTCGAGACGAAGCGGAAGGTCGTCTCGCGTTGGGAGAAGTGGCGCAGCGCCTCGTAGGCCATCGCCGGGCCGAGGTCGGAGCCGCCGATGCCGATGTTGACCACGTTGCGGATCGGCTTGCCGGTGTGGCCGGTCCACTCGCCCGAGCGGACCCGCTCGGCGAAGGCGCTCATCCGGTCGAGCGTCTCGTGGACCTGCTCGACCACGTCCACCCCGTCGACGACCAGCGAGCGCTCGCGCGGCATCCGCAGGGCGAGGTGGAGCGCGGGGCGGTCCTCGGAGACGTTGATGCGCTCCCCCCGGAACATCGCTTCGCGGCGCTCCTCGACGCCCCGCTCCCGCGCAAGGTCGCCGAGCAGCACCAGCGTCTCGTCGACGACCCGGTTCTTGGAGTAGTCGAGGTGGAGGCCGGCACCGTCGGCGACGAGGCGCTCCCCCCGCTCGGGGTCGGCGCCGAAGAGGTCGCGGAGGTGGAGATCGCCGATCTCGGCGAAGTGGCGCTCCAGCGCTTGCCACGAATCGCACTCGCGCAGCGGCGCGACGGGCGTGCCGCTCAACCGACCGCTCCCAGCCGCTCCCGCTCGGACTGGATCGACTCCATCAGGTCCGCCCAGGACTTGGCGAAGCTCTGCGCACCCTCCTCCTGGAGACGCGAGGCGAGGGAATCGAGATCGATCCCGGCAGCCTCAAACTCGGCCAGCACGTGCTCGGCGTCGCCGCCGTCAGCCGGAAACGGCTCGCCGACCTCGCCGTGGTCGGCGAACGCCTTCAAAGTCGGCTCGGGCATCGTGTCGACCGTAAACGGAGCGGCGAGCGCCTCGACGTAGAGGACGTCGGGGGCCTCGGGATCCTTGGTGCCGGTGCTGGCGAAGAGCAGCCGCTGCGGGCGAGCGCCCTCGTTAGCGAGCCGCTGAGCTCGGTCGGAGCCGAGCAGGTCCCGGTAGGCGGCAAAGGTCCGCCTGGCAATGGCGATCCCCAGCCTGTTGCGCAGCGCGGCGGGCGCCGAGTCCGCCACCGCGACGTCCCAGCGGCTGACGAAGATCGAGGCGACCGAGGGGACGGCGGGGTCGAGCCCCGCCTCGATGCGGCGCTCCAGGCCGCGCATGTAGGCCTCGGCGGCGCCGACGTACTGCTCGCGGGAGAAGAGCAGGGTGACGTTGATCGGGACGCCGGCGAAGATCGACTCCTCGATCGCCACGCGACCGGCCTCGGTGCCGGGGATCTTGACGTAGAGGTTGTCGCGCTCCGCCTGTGCTTGCAGCTTCGCCGCCTGCTCGATCGTCGCCGCGGCGTCGTCGGCGAGCAGCGGCGAGACCTCGAGCGAGACCCAGCCGTCGACCCCGTCGGTGCGGGCGTGGACCGGGGCGAAGAGGTCGGCGGCATCGCGCAGGTCGGCGATCGCCAGCTCGAAGAAGAGCTCCTCGGTCGAGGCGGCGGCGGGGCCCGCCTCGGCGATCTGCTCGTCGTAGACATCGCCCTGCGAGATCGCCTTGTCGAAGATCGTCGGGTTGGAGGTGAGCCCGGTGACGGACAGCTCGTCGATGTAGCCGCCGAGGACGCCCTCGCCGAGCATCCTTCGCGTGATGTTGTCGAGCCAGAGGCTCTGACCCAGCCGGTGCAGCTGCTCGGTCGGCTTCACGATGCTCCCTTCGCTGGCGGTTACGAGTTCCCCTTCCCGTTTTCGAGCACGCTACGCGCCGTCTCCGCGATCCGGTCCGGCGTGAAGCCGTACTTGGTCTGGCAGCAGAGGTTGTCGAGCCGGAGGTGGCCGGCAAGCGAGGCGGCCTCGCCCGAGACGCCCTCCATCAGGCAGCCGTCGCCGACCAGCGCGTAGACGTCGAAGTCGAACAGCTCGGCGTCGAACCGGTGAAGCGGGCGCCTTTCCACTTCGAGGCGATCGCCATCCCGACCGAGGTCGCGATCCCTGGCCGAGCGGGCCGGTGGTGGTCTCGACGCCGGAGGTCCAGCGGTACTCGGGGTGGCCGGGGGCCCGCGAGTCGGGCTGCGGAAGCGCTCGATGTCATCGAGGGATATGGCCGGGTCGCCGATCACCTCGTAGTCGGGATCGACGGCGCGCACGCCGGCCAGGAAGAGCAGGGTGCGGATCGTGTCGATGCAGAGCTGGTCGATGTCATGCTCGGCGGGCTGGGTGGCGACCATCGATTCGTAGGCTACCCCCGCTTTCTCTGGCGCCACCCCGTCTAGGGCTCGATCCGGGTGACCGTCCCTTCGCCGTTGTCGGCGACCCAGACCGCTTCCTCGCCGACCACTACCGCGCCGGGGTCGGGGCCGACGCCGATCGCGTCGCCGACCGGCTCGCCGCTGTCGATGTCGATCCGGGTGAGCGTGCCGTCGCCGGAGTTGGCGACCCAGACCGTGTCCGTGCCGGCGTCGATCCCGCCCGGACGGTCGCCAACCTGGATCGGCTCGCCGAACAGCGTTCGGGTAGCGGGATCGACCCGCGAGACCGTGTCGGTTCGGGTGTTTGCAACCCAGACGAGTCCGGCGGCGACGGTGATGCCGGCGGGCCCGCGACCGACGGCAATCGGCGGCCCCGCCACGGCGCTGCCGAGGTCGATGCGGCGCACTGCCCCAGTCGAGGCGCTGCTGACCCAGAGGCCACCGGCGCCGACGGCGAGCCGCAGCGGCGTCGCGTGGGGCACGATCCCGCGCTTGAAGACCCTGCCGCCCTGCGCGTTGATCGCGGTGATGCCCCCGCCGGCCTGATCGGCGACCCAGACGCGGGCGGCGGCGGCGGCGATTGCGCCGGGGCGGCCACCGACCTCGATCCTCACCGCCGAGCGCTCGGTGGGATCGACCCTGAGCACGCTGCCGATCCGCGGGCTCGCCACCCAGACGGAGCCCTCCCCGACCGCTACGCCGGAAATGCCGGCGCCGAGCCGCAGCGGCTCGCCGATCTGCTCCCGGGTCTCCGGATCGACGCGCGAGAGGGTGCCGTCGGTGGCGCTGGTCACCCAAACCGCGTTCTCTCCGATGGCGAGGCGCAGCGGTCCTTTGCCGATCTCGATCGGCTCGGATACCGAGACATCGTCGCCTCTCAGCAGTAGAAAGGCGGCGACGGTCACTCCCGCGAAAAGGGCCAGCCCGGAGAGAAACCAGATCAAGAATCCGGCGGCGATAGGGCGACGCCAGCGGCTGATGCCTGGGTCGCGGCCGGCCTGGGCATCGCCCAGGCGCATGGTCGGACGATCGGGTGTCTCCGAAAGCACCTGCGTCGCCGCCGGGGCCGCGCCCTGTCGCTCCCGCGCCGCCTCGATCAGGGCACCCGCGGTCGGATAGCGCTGACCCGGATCCTTCGCCACGGCCCGTTCAATCACGGCGTCCAGGCCTTCGGGCATCTCCGGTTCGGAATCGACAGCCTGGCGCTCGAAGGGCGCGATCCCGGTCAGGGTCTCGTAGAGGACACAGCCAAGCGAGTAGACGTCCGTCGCCGGGCCGACCTTCTGGCCGCGCCACTGCTCCGGCGACATGTATTCAACCGTGCCGACGATCGAGGCGTCGCTGAGGGCGCCGGAGTCACCGAGAGCCTTGGCGAGGCCGAAGTCCGACAGGTAAGCGTGACCGCCTTCCAGCAGGGTGTTGTGGGGCTTGACGTCGCGGTGGACGATGCCGGCGGCGTGGGCTGCGTCGAGCGCCTCGGCGACCTGTGCGAGCAGGTCGATCGCCTTTCGCGGCGGCAGTGGGCCGCGCTCGGCGATCCGTCGCTTCAGATCACCGCCCCCGACGAGCCGCATCGCGACGATCAGCTCGCCCTCCTCCTCACGGGCGTCGTAGATCGGGACCACGTTCGGATGGTCGAGTCGCGCGGCCAGCCTCGACTCGCGCAGGAACCGCTCGCGGAAGTCCTCCTGCTCGGCGAGGTGACGAGCGATCACCTTCAGCGCCACCGGCCGTTCCAGCGCCAGGTGCGTCGCCCGGTAGACGACCCCCATGCCGCCACGAGCAATCAGCCCGTCGATGCGATAGCCGGCGAGGGTCGAGCCGATCGAGGGTTCCGCCACCCCGCCGTTATAGCGACGCGTCAGGCCAAACCGAGGGACGTGCCGCGGCTGGCGGACACTATGTGTCCCTGAGCCGCGGCACGTCCCTCGAGCTGCGACACGTCCCTGGGCAGGACTACCGGGTGGCGCGGACCGGCTGCCAGGCGATGACCGGGCCGATCGTCGTCGTCACCGTTCCCTGTGAGAAGGAGAAGCCCTCGGCGAGCTCCCGCTGCCTACCGGTGGCGACTGAGATCGCGGTGAGCGTCTGCCTGGCTTCGGTGGCGGTCTCGGTTTCGGCGAAGGCCGCGACCTCGCGCCCGTCCGAGGAGAAGACCGCGCTGGTCGCCGAGCCGTCCGGCACCTCGCTCAACTTGCGGGCGCGCGGCGCGGACTTGTCTTTCGCCGGCAGGGATTTGACCCAAAGGCCCTGGTCACGGCGGAACAACAGCAGCCCACCATTCGGCGTCACGTCCTCGACGTAGGCCGAGCCGGCACCGCGGATCAGCGGCCGGACCTCGCGCCCGTTGCGGCGCATCGTGTAGATGTCGGCGAAGGCGGCCGGCCCTTCACCGCTCTGACCGCGGCTGAAGGCGATTCCCCCGCGGCAGTAGAACGGGGCGAACTCGTCCGGGCCGGCGGTTCGAGTCAGGCGCACCAGGCGGCCCCCGGAGGGCCTTACCGAGTACAGGTCCTCGGCCACGCCGCCGCCCGCCTGGGCGGTACCGCGAACTAAGACGACCAGGCGGCCGTCGGCCGAGAACGAGGCTTCGTGCTCATCTGCTGGGGACGGCGCGAGGGCCTGCAGGCCGCCACCGCGGGAGCGAATCGTGAACAGGTCGCGAGGCGATCCCGCCGACGGTCCACCGCGCTCGAAGAGGATCAGTCGCCCGTCGGGAGAGAAGGAGGGGCGGCCGTCGACCTCGGGGCCCACGGTCAGCGACCGCTGTCCCGAGCCGTCGGCGCGCATCGCGTAGAGGTCGCCGTCGCGGATGAAGGCGATGGTCCGGTCGTCGGGCGAGAAGGCCGGTTGGCTGTCGCCGGGATTCTCGGTCAGCTGGTTGAGCCGGCCACCTTTGGCGGCAAACAACCCGCCTTCTGGCGGTTTGACGAATTTTTCTTTCTCCGCCGTTTCGTACTCGCCGCTGTCAGTGACCAGCTTCGAGAAGACCACCGCTCCGGAGGAGGCAGGAGCCGCGCTGGCGGCGGCCGGGAAAGCAGCGACGGTGAGGAAGACGAGCAGGACGGTGAACATCGGTCGGCTTAGCATCGGATTTCCTTTCGAAGCGATTGAGATGCGGTCGCTTCATGCTCGGCTGCCTGGCCGAGCGCGCCAACGACAGCCCCGCCCTGGACCGAGCCACGTTTGGCTCGTTCCGGATCGCTCCCAATCGGACGAAAGGTGCATTGACCCCGCTATAGGGGGCAAATGCACCCTTCGTGACTAGCGACCGCGGTCGAGGCCCAGCTCGATCACGCGGGCCGCTATCAGGCGGGGACGCTCACGCCCCGCATCGCGCGGGACGTCGAGCTTGGCGGCAAGTGCGTCGAGGCGGCGCTGGGCGGTGCGCTCGCTGACGTGGAGCGCTGCGGCGATCTCGGCGCGCGTGGCCGGGCGGCCGGCGAAGGCACCCTCGCTGCGGTAGGGGGCGACCAGGGCAATCGCCGTCGCCCGCTCCTCCTCGCTGAGCGGCACGGACGGTTCGCGGGTGGCGACCGTCTCGCCGCCCGCGCCGGGCTGCGGGATGGAGACTTCGAGCCGGTGGGTGCCGACGATCAGCGTGTCACCGTCGCGCAGGCGGCGCGGCCGGTCGAGCGGCTCGCCGTTGAGCGCGGTGCCATTGCGACTGTCGAGGTCGGCCGCAATCAGGACCCCCGCCCGGCTCTCGATCTCGAGGTGGTGCCAGGAGACCGCCTCGTCGTCGACCGGCACACCGGCCTCCGGATCGCGGCCGATCGTCGTGCGTCCCGTCGCCAGAGGGAACGAGTGCGGCTCGCCGCCCTTTCCCGTCAGCCAGATCCGTGCGTCCATCGCCGCGAGCATAGGGCGACGGGGCGATAGCCGCCCGTGGCTCTGCTTTTCGTCTCTTCGGCCGGGGATAGAGTGCGGCGCCGTGAGCGCCGACGACGAGAAGCGCCTGGCCGCGGAGGCGGCGGCGGAGCTGATCGAGGACGGGATGGCGGTCGGCCTCGGCACCGGCTCGACCGTCGCCCACCTGCTGCCGGCGATCGCCCGGCGCGACTTGAAGGACATCCGCTGCGTCGCCACGTCCGTCGCGACCGAGCAACAGGCACACGAGCTGGGCATCCCGGTCGAGGAGTTCGACGAGCTGCAGCGGCTCGACATCGCGATCGACGGCACCGACCAGGTGACGCCCGACGGCTGGCTCGTCAAGGGCGGCGGCGGCGCCCACCTGCGCGAGAAGATCGTCGCCGCGGCGGCCGAGCGCTTCGTCGTCGTCGCCGACTCGGGCAAGGCGGTCGACCGGCTCACTCCCCCGGTCCCGCTCGAGCTGTTCGCCTTCGGTCTGCGCTCGACCCTGGCCCGGCTCGGACAGGACGTCAAGCTGCGCGACGCCCCGCGCAGCCCTGACGGCGGCGTGATCGCCGACTATGGCGGCGAGGTCGGCGATCCCGCCGCCCTGGCCGCCCGGCTCGAGGCCGATCCCGGCGTCGCCGCCCACGGCCTCTTCGCGCCGGCTATGGTCAGCGACGTTTTGGTGGGACGGGGCAGCGCCGTCGACACCTCGCCCTGAGCTAACAAGGAGGACCCAGATGAGCGACTTCACCGAGCTGGCGATCGCCGGCCGGATCGCGACCCCGGCCGACGCCGACTGGGACGAGGCGCGCAGCGCCTGGAACCTGGTCGCCGACCAGAATCCGAGCGCGGTGGCCCTGGTCGAGAACGGCGAGGACATCGCCAAGACCGTCGGCTTCGCCGCCGAGAACGGCCTCAAGGTCGCCGGCCAGGGGACCGGCCACGGCGCCGCCGCACTCCCCTCGCTCGACGACACGATCCTGATCAAGACGGAGCGGATGCGCGGGATCGAGGTCGACGCCGGCGCCCGCACGGCGCGGGTCGAGGCAGGCGTGCACGGATCGGAGCTGGGTGAAGCGGCCGGGGAGCACGGCCTCAGCTTCCTGCCCGGATCCGCGCCCAACGTCGGCGTGACCGGTTTCACCCTCGGCGGCGGCCTCAGCTGGCTGGGCAGGCGGCACGGCTTTGCCTGCAACCGGGTCAGGGCGATCGAGCTGGTCACCGCCGAGGGTGAGGCGAGGACCGTCGACGCCGGGAACGATGCCGACCTCTTCTGGGCGCTGCGCGGGGGCGGGGGCGGTTACGCGATCGTCGTCGCACTCCATCTCGACCTGCTGCCGATCGCCGACGTATACGCCGGCGCCCTGCTCTTCCCCGCCGAGGTCGGCGCAGCCGGCGTTCGCGCCTACCGCGACTGGGCAGCGGCGGTGCCCGAGGAGGTCAGCTCGGTCGTCCGCTTCCTGACCCCGCCCCCGGTCCCCGACGTGCCCGAGCCTTTGCGTGGGCTGCCGATGCTGACGATCGACGCTGCCTGCATCGGTACGAAGGAGGAAGGCGAAGCCGCGATCGCGCCGCTGCGCGAGATCGGCGAGACGATCATGGACACCTTCGACCAGATCCCGACCGCGGGGCTGAGCAGGATCCACATGGACCCAGAGCCGCCGGTGCCCGGGCTCGGGCACCACGGGCTGATCGGCGAGCTTTCCGACGATGCAATCGACGCCTTCGTCGGCGTCACCGGGCCGGAATCGAGCTCGCCACTGCTGCTGACCGAGCTGCGCCAGCTCGGCGGGGCCCTCGGACGGCCCCCCGACGACGCCGGTGCCCTCGCGAAGCTCGACGCCGGCTTCGTCATGCTCGGGATCGGGATGCCGATGACGCCGGAGATGGGCGAGGCGATCGATCGCCACCTGGACCATGTCCACGAGACGATGCTGCCTTGGGCGGTCGACGGCGGTTACTTCAACTTCGCCGAGCGAGCGTGCGACGTGGAGGCGATCCACCCCCCGGACGTCTGCGCCCGCCTCGTCGAGGTGAAGCGGCGCTGGGATCCGGAGCGACGAATCGTGGCCAACCACGCGGTCTCGCTGACGGTCACTTGAATCGACATCCCAACCGAGACTTAGTGGTAAGATTTGCCCACTATGGCCTTCGTCGTACCGACCAAGAGTGGACGCTTCGAGATACGAGAGTCTCGGAGTACGCCCGCAGGGCCCCGCAGCCGGTCGCTGGTCTCGTTCACGGAGCTGACCGATGAGGTCATCGAAAAGGCAAGGGCGAAGGCCGCCAAGCCCCCGGGCACGGAGGAGCTGCGAAAGGCCGCGAGGCGGGCCGGGGCTCCGGTTGCCCGGGAGCCCGTCAACCGGGCCGCGCGTGAGCTGATCGGCGAGCTGGGGAAGGGACGGCGGGTCGATCCAACCCTGAGGCACATACTGCTCGACCTGCTTCGCAACGGCCGCAGCGACGGCACGACCTCCTCTCCCGACAACGAGGCGGCACACGAGGTGGCGGAATGGATGGCTGCCACCCCCGCCGAACGTGGTAAGGCGCTCGTCGATCTGCTCCTGCTGGCAGACGCGTTGCCCTCGGGCGGTCGGCGGGGAAAACCACTCGACTTCCCCAGGCTCGATTCTTCGAATTCATGACCGAATCGGCAGCGAAACAGCCGGCCACCGCACAACCGCCCCTGCCGGACAAGGTGATTGCCATCCACGAAGCTCTTCGGGCAGCGAGGATCGCGCACGCCATCGGTGGCGCGCTGGCTCTCGCGTACTACGCAGAGCCCCGAGCGACGATCGACATCGACCTGAATCTGTTCGTCGCCGTCGACCGCTGGCCGGACGTCATGACCGCACTGGGCCAGCTCGGAGTCCGAACCGGCGATCTCGACGCGGCCGCCCTCGAACGAGACGGACAGTGCCGGTTGTGGTGGGGTGACAATGCCGTCGATCTCTTCTTTGCATACGACGAGATTCACGACGAGATGCAAAAGGAGGTTCGCAGGGTTCCATTCGGAGGAACGACCCTTCCGATACTCGCGCCGGAGCACCTGGCCGTCTGCAAGGCGATGTTCGACCGTCGCAAGGACTGGTTGGACATCGAGAAGATGCTGATTGCCAGCGACGACTTCGACCTATCGGCCGTCGAGACGTGGTTGAACCAAATGGTTGGCAAGCATGATCCCCGGCTCACGCGGCTCGAGGAGCTGAAGGCAGGGCTCCCGAGCGACGATCAGGACTGAGGGGCAGCTGCCTCGTCGGCGATGACGACCATGTCGTCGTTCTCGATCCGACCGGCGGGGATCGAGGCATGGCCGACAAGGAGCTTGGCGAGAGGCTCGCAGACCTTCTCGCCTACGGTCAGCCAGAGGATCTTTCGTGCGGCGGCGAGCGCCGGATAGGTGAGCGTCATCCGGCGGTGGCCTTCGTACTCGCCGGCGGTGACGGCGACGCGACGGTCGGTCACGTCGAGGACCGGGTCGCCGGGGACCAGCGAGCCGGTGTGGCCGTCGGGTCCGAGGCCGAGGTGGACCAGATCCAGCAGCTCGGGAAGCTGCGATTCGTATTCGGCGGCGGCCGCGTCGAGGTCGCGGCTTGTGACCGGCATCGGACACAGGCCGGCCTGGTGGGAGAGCGCCAGCATCTGAACCAGGTGGGTCAGGTTGCGGGCCTCGTCGCCCGGTGGCGCCACCCGCTCGTCGACCTGGAAGATCCGCGTCTGCTCCCAGGGCATCGCCTCGACGTCGCCGAGCAGGGCGATCATCCCCCAGGGCGTCTTGCCGCCGCTCAGGGCAAGCGAGAACTCTCCTCTCTGCGCGACCGCCCCCTGGCCCGCCGCGGCGATCAGCTCTGCACCGCGTCGCGAAGCGGCATTCGCGTCCGGGAGGACCTCCATCTCGATTGCCACGGCTCAGCACCCCCTTGCGGGGGTCACGATGCCTTCTCGTCGTGCCCGCCGAACTGCTTGCGCATCGCCGACAGCACTTTGTCGGCGAAGTCGTCGAGACCGCGCGAAGCGAAACGCTCGTACAGCGCCGCGGTCAGCACCGGTGCCGGGACGCCCTCGTCGATTGCCGCGATCGACGTCCAGCGACCCTCGCCGGAGTCCGAGACGCGGCCGGTGAAATCGGCGAGGTCGGGGGATTCCTGCAGCGCCGCCGCGGTCAGGTCGAGCAGCCAGGAGCCGATCACGCTGCCGCGCCGCCAGACTTCAGCCACCTCCGGGATGTCGAAGTCGTACTGGTAGTACTCGGGCTGGTCGAGCGGCGCGGTCTCGGCGTCGGCCTCGCGCTCGACCTTGCCGGCATTGGCATTGTGGAGGATGTTGAGGCCCTCGGCGTAGGCCGCCATCAGGCCGTACTCGATCCCGTTGTGGACCATCTTCACGAAGTGCCCGGCCCCGTTCGGCCCGCAGTGCAGGTAGCCGTTCTCGGCGGCAGTGGGATCGCCGGAGCGCCCCGGCGTCCGTTCGGCCGACTCGACCCCAGGCGCCAGCGAGGCGAAGATCGGCTCGAGCCGCTCGACCGCCCCGTCGGGCCCGCCGATCATCAGGCAGTAGCCGCGCTCGAGGCCGAAGACGCCGCCGCTCGTCCCGCAGTCGACCAGGTCGATGCCTTTCTCCCGCAGGCTCTCGGCGCGGCGGATGTCGTCGCGATAGTAGGAGTTGCCGCCGTCGACGATCACGTCGCCGGGCTCCAGCACCGCCGCGATGTCCTCGATCGTCCGCTCGGTGATCTCGCCGGCGGGCACCATCGTCCAGACGCTCCGCGGCCCGCTCAGCTTCGATGCCAGCTCCTGCAGCGAGGAGATGCCCTCCGCCCCCTCGTCCACCAGCGCCGAGGCGGCATCGGGGTTGACGTCGTAGGCGACGATGCGATGTCCGTCGGCCATGAGACGGCGCGCCATGTTGGCGCCCATGCGGCCGAGTCCGACAAGTCCGAGTTCCATCGCAGCCTCCGTCGTCTCGCTTCCAGGTGGACGCCCGCGCGGGATTTCCGCGGCGCCATCCTAGAGCCTGCCCGAAAACTCGCACGGGCGGCTCGGATAGCCTGGCCGGCCAATGACCGCAAACGCGAAAGGGCCGGCCGGCGGGCCGCCCGCCGACGCGCTGACGATCTTCGGGCTGACCGGTGACCTGGCGAAGAAAATGACCTTCCGCGCCCTCTACCGGCTGGAGGTGCGGGGCAAGCTCGACTGCCCGATCGTCGGGGTCGCGATCGACGACTGGGACGTCGAGAAACTGCGCCGGCACGCCCGCGAAGCGATCTCGGCGACGGTCGCCAGTCCCGACGAGGACGTCTTCTCGCGGCTCGCCGCCCGTCTCTCCTACGTCCAGGGCGATTACTCGGACCCGCAGACCTTCGAGCGCGTCCGCGAGGCGATCGGCGACGCCCAGCAGCCGGTCTTCTACCTGGAGGTGCCGCCCTCGCTCTTTGCGACGGTGGTCCGGGGACTGGACGACGCGGGGCTCGCGGCGAACGCCCGCGTCGTGATCGAGAAGCCGTTCGGCCACGACCTCGAGTCAGCGCAGGAGCTCAACGCCGAGCTGCACGGGGTGCTCCGTGAGGACCAGATCATGCGGATCGACCACTTCCTCGGCAAGGAGCCGGTGATGGACATCACCTACCTGCGCTTCGCCAACTCGCTGTTGGAGCCGGTCTGGAACCGCGAGCACGTCACCTACGTGCAGATGACGATGGCCGAGGATTTCGGTGTCGCCGATCGCGGCCGCTTCTACGACGCGGTCGGGGCCCTCCGCGACGTCGTCCAGAACCACATCCTCCAGGTCCTCGCCCTGGTCGCGATGGAGCCGCCGGCCGGCAACCATCCCGACTCGGTGCGCGACAAGAAGCTGGAGCTATTCAAGGCCGTGCGGTCCGCCGACCCGAGCCGCTGCGTGCGCGGCCAGTACGAGGGCTACCGGGACGTCGAGGGGGTGGCGACCGACTCGGCCACCGAGACCTTCGTGGCGCTGGAGCTTGTGATCGACAACTGGCGCTGGAGCGGCGTCCCCTTCTTCGTCCGCGCCGGCAAGGAGATGCCGGTGAAAGCAACCGAGGTGAGCGTCGTCTTCGAGCGCCCGCCCCCGCTCGGGGTGGGCCGCGGAAACCGACCCGGCCAGAACGAAATGACGATCCGGATCGACCCGCATCCCGGTGCCCGGCTGCGCCTCCTCGCCAAGAAGGCGGGCGAGGAGGCGTTCGAGCCCGCCGACCTGCAGGTTCTGTTCGAAAAAGAGCCGGGCGAAGAGCCAGAGCCCTACGAGCGCCTGCTCTGCGATGCCCTGGTTGGAGACAGGCAGCTCTTCATGCGCGAGGACACCGTCGAGGAGACCTGGCGGATCGTCCAGCCTCTGCTCGAAGATCCCGGGCCGGTGCATCCGTACGAGCGGGGGACCTGGGGGCCGAAGGAGGCCGAGAAGCTGACCCGGGGCATCTGCCAGTGGCACGAACCGTGGCTGCCGGTGGCATCGGTGCCGTCGCCGCCCAGTTGAAGAGGGACGCCCTCCCGCACGCGTCCCTCCATCGCCTCGGGTTCCGAATTAGGCGCGAAAGCCTCGGGGTCCGAGTTAGGCGCGCGAGCGCCTCGCGGTGAGCCCCTCGAGGACGACCTCGACCGGCGAGCGGTGCTTGCCGTTCGACTCTTCGCGAGCGCTCTGCAGCTCGGAAGCGACTCGGCCCATCTGGGCACCGAAGGATCCGACCTCCTTGGCCGCGTGCTTGAGATCGCGCGACTTCACCTTTATCTGGGGCGGACGTGAAACCCTCACCAGCGGCCGCCGTGGAATCTTGACCAGGGGCCGGCGCGGAATCGCCTTCGCCATCCCCTTCGCCCGACGGGACCGGGCGCCGACGGCGAGGCCGCCGGCCGCGCCCATCAAAGCCGCTCCACCGGCCATCAGCGGCACCTTCGCTTTGCTGGCCGCGTGCCCGACGGACTGACCCGCCTCCTTGGCCGTGTGACCAGCGCCCTTTGCCGTGCTCTCGACCGCACGCCGGGCCGCATCGAGCCGAGCAGTGCCGTTGGATTTGCCCGACGAGGATCTGGCCGCCGAGCTGCGGGATCTGGCTTTGGGCGAGCTTCGCGATTTGCTCGTTTTCGACGAGGGCCTCGATTTACTCGACGAGCCCCCGGTCCGTGCCTGTGGTTTTCGCGATCCCTGGGAGCTCCTACCCGAGGACCGCGTTTTGACCTGAGCCATCCTTCTCTCCTCCTCCTTGGTCTAAGACCCTCACCCAATACCCCGATTCGAGGAGACGAACCGGCCGGCCCGGTCCCACGGCTCGGGACATGCGGACCCGTTCAGCGTTCGCGCTCCAACTCGCTCTCCCGCTGAGAGGCTCGCTCCTCATCGAGCTCGGCCTCGACCTGCGCGCGCTTGGCCCGCTCCTCGGCGATCGCGGCCTCGGTGCGACTCTCCTCGGCACGGTCCCGGTGGTGCCGCGCGTCGTCGTGCTGCGCCTCGGATTGCACCTGCTCGAACTCCCGATCGTGGGATTTCTTGCGGGCAGCCGAGACGACGATCGCAAGCAGGACCAGGACGCCGATGACTATGGCGATGATCGCAAGCGTGGACATCTCTCCTCCTTGTCGTGGTGACGGTGTTCCGTCTCCCCGCATTAGCCCGGTCGAAACCTGACGACGAAACAGAGGGATGCGCATCTCGGCAAGGCTGCGTCACGAAATCGGCACCTCAGACACACACCGATGTCCCCCGTCGGCATACCCTGCGGCGATGTCCCCGAACGACCATCGCGTCGATGCGCTGCTCACCCAGCTCGGATTCGAGGCGTTCCGCCCCGGCCAGCGCGAGGCGGTCGAGGCGGCTCTTGCCGGTCGCGACTCGCTGATCGTGATGCCGACCGGTGGCGGCAAGAGCCTCTGCTACCAGCTGCCCGGACTCGCCACGCGGGACCTGACCGTCGTCGTCAGCCCTTTGATCGCGCTGATCGTCGACCAGTGGAGGCGCCTCACGGCGGCCGGCCACCCGGTCGCGATGATCACCTCGGCGATGGACGGCGATGACGTACGGCGCGCACTGGAGCAGGTTCGCGACGGCGAGGCGCGGATCGTCTACTGCTCGCCCGAGCGGTTCGGCTCGGGCGTCTTCCTCGACGCGATCGGGGAGCGCCGGATCGACCTGCTCGCCGTCGACGAGGCGCACTGCGTCTCGGAGTGGGGACACGACTTCCGGCCCGATTACCTGCGCCTCCCCCAGATCGCCGAGCGGCTCGGCCGTCCGACGGTGATGGCCTGCACCGCAACGGCGACCGAGGCGGTGGCTCGCGAGATCGCGGCGGGCTTCGCGATGCGCGAGCCGCTGCAGGTCCGTTCCGGCTTCGACCGGCCCAACCTTTCGTTCGACGTGGTGCGGCTCGACGGCACGGGCTCGAAGGCACGCCGCCTGGCGCTGCTCGAGGCCGGGCTGAGCGATCCGGAGAACCGACCGGCGATCGTCTACTGCGGGACGCGCAAGGACACCGACGAGATCGCCACCACCCTGCGAGAGGGCGGACGGCGCGCAGTCCGCTACCACGCCGGGATGGAGGCGGAGGACCGCAGCGCTGCCCAGCAGCGGTTCATGGCGGACGAAGCCGACGTGGTCGTCGCAACCAACGCCTTCGGGATGGGGGTCGACAAGACCGACGTGCGTTCGGTCTGGCATATGGCGATCCCGACCAGCCTCGAGGCCTACTACCAGGAGGCGGGACGCGCGGGGCGCGACGGCCTGCCGGCGAAGGCGATCCTTTTGGCGATGCGGGCCGACCTCGGGCGTCTGGTCCGCTTCAACCAGCAGCGTGCCGGCGACCCGGAGCTGGCGATCGCCCACGAGCGCGGCTGGCGCGACTACCGGACGATCAAATCGTTCATCTACTCGGACCGCTGCCGGCGGCGCAGCGTGCTCGACCACTTCGGCGACCGGACGGCCGGACGGCCGCTGAGCCGCTGCTGCGACGTCTGCGACCCCGAGAGCTCGCTTCCAGACCCAGAGACGATCGCGGTGCGACCGAAGCGTTGCACGGGGCAGAGCACGGCGGGAACGCCCGCACCCGAGCTCTCGCCGGGTGACGCGTCGCTCTTCGAAGAGCTGAAGGCGTGGCGCCTCCGGGCCGCCGACGGTGAGCCCGCCTTCACAGTCGCCCACAACGCCACCCTGGAGGCGATCGCCGCCACCCGGCCGGCCGACGCCGACTCCCTCCAGGCGATCCGCGGCATCGGACCGAGCTTCGTCTCCAAGTACGCGCCCGATGTCCTCGCAATCGTCACCGAGCATGCCAGGCATGCTCCACTGGCGCAGAACCCGTCCATATGACGGGAAAAGCGCCAAGGGAAAATCGAGCACCTGCCACCATCTCGTAGCGCGGCCGCGTCGTTGAAGGGGATGGCGCGCCGCCGGTCGAAGGACACCCGGATGATCAACGTGCGCAAGACCAGCTTGGCCGTCGGCGTGCTCTGCGCCGGCATGGCGCTGTGCCTGGCCACCGCGGTACCCGCCACGGCCGGCTCGCTGATGCCGCGCGGCGACAAGGTCTTCTTCGGGATCTCCGACACCGGCGATCCGGCCGACTTCGGCGCCTTCAGCCGCGCGATGAACAAGCACCCGGCCCTGATCCAGACCTTCCGCACCTGGGGTTCGGACTTCCCCGAGTCGATCGAACGCTGGCAGGACGCGCGGGCGCGCCCGGTCCTCCACATCACCACCGCCGACAACAACGACGGCCACGAGCTGATCAACCCGCGAGCAATCGCCCGGGGCGAGGGCGACGGCTACCTGATCCGCCTCAACAGGCTGTTCTGGGAGAAGAAGATGCGCGCCTACATCCGCCCGCTCGGCGAGCCGAACCGCTGCCTCAACGTCTATTCCTCCTACGACTGCGCCGGCAACCTGCGCGACTCCGCCCACCGCCCGCGCTGGTACAAACGCGCCCTCCGCCGTATCTACGTGATCGTCCACGGCGGCGGCAAGCGAGCCGAGATCGACGCCCGCCTCGCGCGGGCCGGCCTGCCGCCGCTGCGCGAGGACGTGGGCGGACTGCCGAAGGCGCCGGTCGCTGTCCTCTGGAGCACCCTGCCGGCGGGCTCCCCCACCGTCCCCCAGAACCGCCCCCGTCACTTCTACCCTGGCAGCGAGTGGGTCGACTGGGTCGGCACCGATGTCTACTCCGACAACCAGGACTGGAAGTCGCTGACCGGCCTTTACCGGCGCTTCGGCAACAAGCCCTTCGCCCTCCCCGAGTGGGGCGTCAACGGAGCCGACGACGCCCGCTTCGTCAGGCGCCTGCTGACCTGGGTCGACCGACACCCACGCTGCAAGATGCTCGTCTACTACCAGGACTTCGGCTCCGCCAGCTCCTACCGGCTGCAGAACTACCCGGCCAGCCTCAACGTCCTCAAGCGCTGGCTCCACTCGCCGCGCTTCCCGCACTTCGCCCCCAAGCCGCCGACGAAGCCACCGCCCCCGCCCGGCGGCGTCGGGGCCAAGCGCGGCTGACGTGCGTAGAGCGCGGCGACGTGCCGTAGCTTAGATACCCATATGGCCCTCTAAGCTGCGGCACGTCGGCCGCTAGGGCACTTCAGCGGCTAGGGGTTGAGCGGCGGGCGATGTTTGCGATCAGGGCTGCTTGCCGGCCGGAGCCTCGATCCGATCGGCGATGGCCCGTTTGTACTTGTAGGGCTGCAGCGCCGTGACGCTCGAGTAGCCGGTCAGGTAGAGGCGGCGGCCGTCTGAGATGACCGGCGTGTAGGTGCCGCGGGGGTAGCGGAAGACACGCTTGCCGCTCCTCATCATGTAGCCGCTGGTCGTCTCATTGGTGAACTCGGCGGCGTAGACGATCTCGCCGACTGCGGACAGCGAGCCGACGATCTGGCCACCGGCATCGCGACTCCAGCGCACGCCGCCGTCCTTGGCGTCGAGCGCGTAGACGTTGCCGTCGAAGGAGCCGATGTAGACCGTGGGCGGGCTGTGCCGGGTGCTCGCCACAGCCGGTCCCGAGTAGGCGTAGCCGCCGGTCGAGTAGCTCCAGGCCACCGTCCCGTCGCGCGCGTCGAAGCTGTAGACGCGGGCGTCGTTGTTGCCGGCGTAGACGCGACCAAAGGCGACAGCGGGGGTCGAGTAGAAGGCACCCGACGCGCCGAAGCCGGGGCCGAGCGAGCCGCTCTGCCACTTCAGCTCGCCGCTCTTCGCGTCGACCGCATTCATGTAGCCGCCGTAATCGCCGACGTAGAGAGTGCCTCCGTAGTACGCGGGCGCCGACTTGACCGGGCCGCCCAGCGAGGTCGACCAGCGGACGTTGCCGTTGACCGTGCTGAGCGCGAACAGCTCGCCGCACTCGCAGCCGAAGTAGACGCTGCGCCCGATCACCAGCGGCGAGGACTCCGCCCGTCCCGGCAGCGGCTTTTTCCAGATCGTCTTGCCGGTCCGCGCGTCGAGCTTGATGACGTGCCCGGGGACGAGGTTGACGATGTAGAGGCGATGTTTGGAATAGGCGGGCGAGGAGGCGTTGAGGCGGCCGATGCGGCGTTTCCAGAGCAGCTTGCCGCTGTCGGCCTCGAGCGCGCGGGCGAAGCCGCTGTTGTCGACGAAGTAGAGCTTCCCGCCGACGAAGATCGGCGGGAACTCCATCAGGGGGCGGCCGGTGTAGCGCCATAGTTTGCGGAAGGGGGGCTTGACTCCCTTCGCGGCCAGGTAGCGGGTGCAGGCGCGGTCGAGCCCGAAGACGGGCCAGTTCACGGTCTTCGCCTTCTTCGGCGGCTGCTTGGGCTTCTGCGGCTTGAACGGGACGTCGGCGTTGTGGACGTCGGCGGGCCGCTTCAGCAGCTGGTAGGCGAGGATCCCGCCGCCCCCGAGCAGGATGGCCGCCGCGGCGACCAGCGCCAGGACCAGCCGCTTGTGCTCCCGCCAGAGACGCCTGCGCGCGGCGATCAGCCGCTTGGGGTCGCGCCAGAGGGGTCGCTTCGCGGCCCCTTTCCCGCCCCCGCCTTTCGCCGGCGTCTCGCTCACCGGCGCAGCTCCCACATCTCGACGAAGCCGAGGTCGCGGAATCCGAGCCGTTCGTAGATCGGCGTCCCGGCTTGGGTCGCCTGCAGCGAGGCGGTTGCCATCCCCGCATCGCGCGCATGCGCAAGCTCTCGCCGCAGCAGCCAGCCGGCGATTCCACGCCCGCGGTGCTCGGGCGGCGTCGCCACCCCGGTCACGCAGCAGTCATCGCCGACCTCGATCGTCCCAACGCAGCAGACGGGCTCCTCGCCGGCGTAGGCGACATGCCAGCGGATCGCGGTCTCGCCGGCGAGCGCGGCGCGGAACCCGTCCGGGCCGTAGCCGTAGGCGCGATCGTTGAGGTCGGCGGCGCCGGTCGCGTCGCCGGGACGCGGCTCGATCCCGTCGGGGGCCGCCGCCTCCGGCGCGAGGTCGGCGAGGTCCAGTGCCATCGCTCGCGGCGCCGCGTCGAGCTGGTGGCCACGGCCGGCGAGCAGCCTGGCCGTCTCACGATCCTCGTCGGGAACCCAGACCGTCCAGGCGGCAATGCCGCACGCGTCGAAGGTCTCCGCGAGCTCGTCGGCGTGCGCGGCAAACACAGCCGGCTCCTCGTAGAAGACCGAGTTGAAGAGCGAGCGCTGCGGCGAGGCAGGCGTGACCGAGGCAAGCAGCCCCTCGCGCCGGATCAGCTGCGATTCCGGATGGCCGCTGCCGAACGCCTCGACCTCGTCGCGCACGCCGGCGATTGCCCGCCGTCGCAGCTCGCTGTCGTCCGTCCGACGGCCCATCTGGGCCGGCTAGCCCCCCACCGGAGCGCGCCGCTCGGACTCGGCCGCGACTCCATCCAGCAGCCGCCCGATCCCCTGCTTGATCGCGGCGACCACGAGTCCGCCGGCGAGCGGAACGGTCGGCTCGGTGCGAACCGCGTAGACGATCTTCGTGCCGCCATCGTGCGCGGTCAGCTCCGCCGTGCCGACGTGGTCGCGCACGGGCAGGCCGGAGAGCACCGTGTATGAGAAGCGCGACGGCCGCTCGTAGACCAGCACCTCCTCACGCATAGGGGGACCGACGGCGGTGAGCACTCGGATCGCCCCGACCCCATTAGGAGCCGGCTCCCCCTCCCGCTCCAGCTCCGCCTTGCGCAGCGCCGTCAGCTCGGCATAGCGCCGATGATCCGTCAGCACGTCAAAGACCACCTCCGGAGGAGCCGCAATCTCGCGCACAAGGGTGAAGCTAGCCACGCCGCAGCAGCCTAGCGGGAGGATCAGGTGCCCCTGCCGGCGGCTTGTACTTTTTCCGCGCTTACGCCCGCGCCAACCAAAGACTGTCTTCGGAAAAAGTTGAGCCGGCAGGGGTACCTGATCATCCCGCCAGTCGCCATCTTTGTGGATCGCTCCCCTCGACCGACTCGGCTTCCCCTTCAATCGCAATGTGGTCGAGCGAAGCGCGGACGATCTGCAGCGCCCAGGCGCTGGCCGGCGTTTCGAGGTTCTCGGACCCGATCATCTCGCCGACGATCTCGAAGGCCGTCCTCTCGCCCTCGGCCAGCGAGCCGCGAACCTTGCCGAGCAGCTCGTCCACCTGACGCCGCGCCTCGACAATCTTCGCCGCCGCGTCGCGGAAGGTGCGACCGTGCCCGGGTAGGACGAGGCCCACGTCGAGTGGCTCGATCTCCTCGAGCCCGGTGAGGAATTCACCGACCGGATCGGGGGTGTGACCGTAGTCGAAGAAGAGGACGGTGCGGCCGAGCAGGTGGTCACCGGAGATCATCAGCTTGCGATCGGGTTGGTGCAGGACCACATGGGACGGGGCGTGGCCGGGCGTCTCGTGCACCTGCCAGGCGCCGAGGTCGGTCTCGACCTCGACCCCGGGGAGCAGGTCGCGGTCGGGCTCGACGATCGCGTCGATTCCGGTCTCCTCGTCTTCGCTGCGCATCTCGCGGTAGCGCTCCAGGGCTGCCGCCGGCACGCCGCTCTCGCGAGCGACGGCAAGTCGCCGCTCCAGCGCCGCCGCCGGATCGTCGCCGAGCAGTCGCACGTGCTCCCAGGCCGGGTGCATCCACAGCTCGCAGCCGCCCCCCTCGACGATCGGCGCCGCCAGCCCGTAGTGGTCGGTGTGCGAGTGGGTGCAGACGAGCAGGCGGACGTCCTCGAGGCCGAAGCCGGCCCCCGAGAGGGCGAATTCGAGCTGGCGCAGGCGGCCCTTGCCGCCGATCCCAGTGTCGAAGAGGACGATGCCGCCGTCGGCAGCGACCGCCCAGACGTTGCCGTGCGGGACGCCCGGCCAGGGAAGCGCCAGGCGCAACCGCCAGACGCCGGGCAGGACACGCTCGGTCCGCGGCGCCTCGGGCCGCTCTCGCTCGCTCATCGGCGCGAATCCTTTCAGGCGACCGCTTGGGAAGATGAGCGCCGATGGCGTCCGCCGCCGAATCGCGCCAGTCCCGCATCGCCGCCGTCATGCGCGAAGGCGAGCGGGTGACGCCGCTGGAGCTCTTCTTCGACCTCGTCTTCGTGCTGGCGTTCACCCAGTGCACGGCGCTGATGGCGCATCACCCGACCTGGTCGGGGATCACCCAGGGACTGCTCGTGCTCGGCGTGCTCTGGTGGGCCTGGGTCGGCTACTCCTGGCTGACCAGCGTCGTCGACCCCGAGGAGGGTGCCGTCCGCCTGGCGATCTTCGGCGCGATGGGGGCGCTCCTCGTCGTCGCCCTCTGCGTACCGCGGGCCTTCGGCGACCTGGCGCTCACCTTTGCCGTCGCCTACGGCTTCGTGCGGGCCGGTCACATCGCCCTCTTCATGCTCGCCAGCCGCGAGGATCCGGAGCTGCGCCGCTCGGTGAACGGATTGGCGGTGGGAACCGCGGTCGGAGTCGCCCTGCTCGCCGTCTCCTCGCAGTTCGACGGCGTCCTCCAGGGGGGTCTCTGGGCGCTGGCGCTGGCGCTCGACGTAAGTGCGCCGTACTTCTTCATCGATGCCAACGGCTGGAAACTCGCGGCCGGACACTTCGCCGAGCGCCACGGCCTGATCCTGATCGTCGCCCTGGGCGAGTCGATCGTCGCGATCGGGGTCGCCGCCGAGCTCGGCCTCGACGCCGGCATCGTCGCCGCGGCGGTGCTCGGGGTCGCCCTGACCGCCGCGATGTGGTGGATCTATTTCGACGTCGTCGCGCTGGTCGCGGGACGCCGGCTCGCCGAGGCCAAGCCGGGGCGCGAGCAGAACGAGATGGCGCGCGATTCCTATTCCTATCTGCACTTCCCGATGGTCGCGGGAATCGTCCTGGTGGCCCTGGGGTTGAAGAAAACGCTGGCCCACGTCGGCGATCCGCTGGAGACCGTCCCCGCCTTCGCGCTGCTCGGCGGGGTGGCCGCCTATCTGCTCGGCCACGTCGCCTTCCGCTACCGCCACGTCCACACGATCAACCGTCGCCGCCTCACCCTGTCGGCGGTGCTGCTGGCGCTCCTGCCGCTGGCGGTCGAGCTGCCGGCGTTGGCGATGCTGGCGATCGCCACCATGCTGCTCTGGGCGCTGATCGCCTACGAGACGCGTAGCTACGGCGAGGCGCGCGACCGGGTCCGGCACGCGGAGCGGGCCGAGGTCTGAGGTCGCCCCGCTTAGCTCGTCGCGAGGCCGATGGCGAGCAGAGGGAAGCCGGCCATCACGCCGAGGAAAGCGCCGATCGCCAGCGCGGTGCCCGTGCTGGTGGTGCGCGAGCGGGCGCCCGAGATCAGGCCGACGAGGGCGCTGAAGAGGGCGATTCCAAGGCCGATCCAGAAGACGTCGGGCATGAGCGCGGCGAGACTATCGAACCGCCCGCCGGCTCAGCCGGCCGGCGAGCTGCCCAAGCGAGGGCGCGGACGCCTCGCGCGACCGCGTCCCGGCTTGGCTTGGTTCTACGTCATCTATAGGCGCCGCGCGTCCGGTCGCCGGCAACCATTCGGTACAGGAAGAGCAGCAGCAGCGAGCCTCCGATCGCGATCAGCCAGGTCCCGATATCGAAGAACTCGTCGAGGTCTCCGATGCCCAGGGCGCTGGCGATGAAGCCTCCGACCAAGGCGCCGGCGATGCCGATCAAGGTGGTCACGATGAAGCCACCCGGATCGTCACCGGGCATGATCAGCTTCGCGATTGCCCCGGCAAGCAGTCCGAGCACGATCCAACCGATGATTCCCACGACTAGCTCCTTTCGCTATTTGCAACCCCTTACGGGCTCCTCAGTACCCCGCCTGCGAGGAACCCGAAACGGATAAGTTTGCTTGCGTGAAGCTGCTTGCCTTCAGTGACCTGCACCGTGACCTCGACCAAGCGGCGAAACTGGTCGAGATGTCGACCGAGGCCGACGTGGTGATTGGAGCGGGCGACTTCGCTTCCGTGCACGAGGGCCTGGAGGAGATGATCGGCGCGCTGGCGGCAATCGAGAAGCCGACCGTGCTCGTCCCCGGCAACAATGAGACCGAGGATGCGCTGCGCGAGGCGAGCGCCGGCTGGAGGGCGGCCACGGTTCTCCACGGCGAGGGCATGACGATCGAGGGGATCGACTTCTACGGCCTCGGCGCCGGCATTCCGATCACGCCGTGGGACTGGAGCTTCGACCTCGACGACGAGAGCGCGAGCGAGCTGCTCGTGGCCTGTCCGGAGGACGCCGTCCTCGTCCTCCACTCGCCGCCGAAGGAACACTGCGACGCCAGTGGGACCGGCGACCACTTCGGCAGCGACGCTCTCCTCGACGCGGTCGAACAGAAGTGTCCCCGCCTCGCCGTCTGCGGCCATATCCACGAGTCCTGGGGCTGCGAGAGTCAGATCGGTGAGACGCCGGTGCGCAACCTCGGCCCGAAGGGCACTTGGTTCGACGTCTGAGCCGGTCCACGAGCAGGGTGCGGAAACAGGCGCGCGATCGTTACGTTTGCTCGCGGCCCGCGGTCTCGCGCGTCACGGCGTAGTGGGCCACGAGTCCGACGCCCCAGCCGGCGAAGGCGTAGAGGAACCATGGGTGGCTGGTGCCGCCCAGCTGCCACTGCAACGCCCAGATCACGACCAACAGGACCTGGACTGCGAGGAAGACGGTCGCGTGGATGCGGAGGCCCTTTCGCTGGAGGCGAGCGGAGCGCTGCCGACGCTTACGCTGGTACTCGGTCTCGGCACGCTGGGCGGCGCGCTCGAATGCATCGGTCATTGCCTTGCCTCCTCGGTTGCGAGCCCGTATTGGCCCTCGATCTCGGCAGCCGCTCGATCCAGAACGGGCGCCACCTTTGCGATGTCGACGCGACCTGAAAGTGGGCTCAGCCGCGCCTTGAACCGCGCCAGGACGGAGTCCAGCGATTCCGTCGGGCGGACCTGCACTCCGGTGCGAAGCTCGAGCGCCGCCAGGTCGTCAATCCGCGTCTCGACCGCCTCGACGCCGGCGTCCGTCGCCCGGTAGGTGGTGCGGCCGGCGCCTGCCTCACCCTCGAGCAGCCCCTCCGCCTCCAGGGCCTCCAGCGCCGGATAGACGCTGCCCGGCGAAGGTCGATACCGCGGGCCGAAAAGGTTGGAGAGGGCCGACATCAGCTCGTAGCCGTGCATCGGCCGATCGGCGAGAAGCGCCAGCACCACCAGCGGAAGCTCGCCATGCCTGAAGAATCGCCGCGACATCGCCTCTCCTAGGCCGCCGGCGCGAGCTCGCGCGCGCGCAGCACGATCGGGTTGACCGGTTCGCTCAATCCCTTGAGCGCGAGCGGGCCGAGCTGCTCCCGGGCGATTGCTGAGTCCGCCACGAGTCCGCGCGCCGGTCCCGAGACCAGAATCTCGCCGGCGCCCGCCGCATCGCATAGGCGCTTCGCGACCACCACCGGCCTGCCGAAGTAGTCGTCGTCCTCACGCACCGCCTCACCGGCGGCGATCCCGACTCGCAGCTGCAAGGCGTCGTCGCATGCGCCAACCGCGCGCTGCATCGCGAGCGCGCCGACGGCAGCGGTCTGCGGGCTTTCGAAGACGATCATCAACCCGTCCCCAAGGCTCTTGACCTCGTGGCCGCCGTGCTCGTGGACAGCGCTGCGCAGAAGATCGAAGTGCCGGCGGCGAACCTCGTGTGCCGCCTCGTCGCCCAGCCGATCGAGCAGCTCGGTCGATCGGACCACGTCGGTGAAGAGGATCGCGACCTGCTCGAGCTCGCGGTCGGCCGCACGCCGGGATGCGAGTCTGGCCCGTCTTGCCCCCTGCGGCCCGGGAAGAACCGCGACATCGACGCGCCGCGCTACCGCCTCGCCACCCGCGTCCGTGATCCGATACTCCTCCCGCCCTTCCGCAGGCGCCACCTCCACGAGGGCCTCGTCCTCCAGGGAGGCGAGCGCCACGAAAACGTCGCCCGGCTCGAGGCCTCGCCGCCGATGGAGCAGCCGATCCAGCTCGCGAAGGAGCTCGCGGGCGCTCATCGGCTGCTGCTCCAACAGCCTCAGCACCACCAGCAGCGATTCATCGCTTGAGATCGAGCGTCGCGACATTCGAAGATCCATTTCCTCGCTTACGAAACTACTACGAAGGTATATCGAATCTATTACGAAGTCAAGCGGTCGGAAGACCGCGCAGGAGAAGGCGACCCTGCTCAGCCCTGCGGTTTGCTCCCCGCGCGCAGGCCTGCTCAGCCCTGCGGTTGCTCCCCCGCGCGCGCGGTTTCCTCGCGCCGGTAGCGCAGGAACTCCTTGATCCCGATCTGGATCGCCGCGGCCGTCGGGATCGCGACCAGCGCTCCGATGAAGCCGAACAGCGTCCCGCCGAAGAGGGCGGCCACCACGATGACGAACGGATCGAGGTCGACGGCGCGGCTCTGGATCCTCGGCTGGACGACGTAGTTCTCGAACTGCTGGTAGGCGACCGCGAAGGCAGCCCAGACGATGGTGACCAGCGGGAAGCCGGAAAACACGGTCACGATGCCGACCAGGATCGCCCCTATGGTGGCGCCGACGAGCGGGATCAGGTCGAAGACCGCGACGATCATCGCCAGGGCGAGCGGCGCGGGAACGCCCAGGATGGCCAGCACGACGAAGGCGGCCACGCCGGCGATCAGCGCCTGCACGAGCGCTCCCCCGACGTAGCTCGATACCGCCTCTGCCATCGCGTAGAGGGCACGGCGCAGCACCGCCGCCTCCTTCTCCGGCCGCGTCCGCAGGAACGCATCGACCCAGGAGGGGCCCCGGGCCACCATGAACATGCTGAGGACGAGGATCGTCACCAGCGCGAAGACGGCGGTGACGATGCCCGCGCCGAGGTCCGCCAGCGCTCCGGGCGCGCTGCTCAGCGCCCCTGCGCTCGCGTCGTTCGCGAAGCTCTCGACCTTGCCGCTGATGTCGAAGTCCTCGTCGATCTCGCGAAGCTGGCCGTTTCCTTCGATCGTCTCCGTCAACTCCTCCGCGTAGGTCGGCAGGTCGTTGACGAGATCCGATGCAGCCTCCACGCCGGGTGGGATCAGGATCGCCCCAACGGCGATCGGCAGCAGAACAATGGCGGCGTAGACGATCGCTATCGCGAAGCCGCGGCGCATGCGGCGGGAGAGGACGCTGACCGGTGCCGACGCGCAAAGCGCCACGAAGAGCGCGATGAGCAGGTAGCCGATCGGCGTGCGCAGCCGGTAGAGGACGAAGAGTGCCAGGGCGCTCGCCACCACCGTCAGCACGACGCGCAGGATCGCCCTGACAGGAGGGCCTTGTGAGCCTCCGCTCCAGGCAGGTCCCGGAGAGGCGCGACCGCCCTCGCCGGTCGATGCGGAAGGGTTCGCCACTGCGCCGGAACTCTAGCCTCGCCCGCGGAGGACGAACCTGGTGCTTCGGCTTATAGATCGATCCGGCACTGGAGCCAAAGAGCTCTAGGAAGGGCGCCGGGTCAGTCAAATAGTCTGCATCGGATGGAGGCCTCGAGGGCCCGAGCGGAGTCCCCTTCCGCGGAGTTCTTGGGCGAGCTCGCCCGGGAACGCCCCGCCGCGGTCGCCTTCGGCGTGATCGCCCTGATGCTCTTGGCGCTGGTCGCCGCGAAGGGCCTCCACGACGTGGCGCAGGCCACGCTCAACAGCCTCACGCTGGGGACCATCTACGCGCTCGGCGCGGTGGGGCTGACCCTCGTCTACGGGATCCTCAGGCTGGTCAACTTCGCCCACGGGGACTTCCTCGCCTTCGGGGCCTACATGGCCTACCTGGTCAACGTGACCTGGGACATGCCCTTGGTTGCCGGGATCGTCTTCGCGATGGCGACCACCGCCCTGCTGGGCCTGTTCTTCGAGCGGATCATGTGGCAGCCGATGCGGGCCAAGGGAGCGGGGTTCCTGCAGCTGCTGCTGATGTCGATCGGCCTCGCCTTCGTGATCCGATCGGCGATCCAGTGGTTCTGGGGAACGGAGATCCGCACCCTCGACGTCAACGTCGTCGACAGCGTCACCTTTCTCGGCCTGCGAATCGGGCAGACCGAGCTGGTGGTGGTCGTCGTCGGGATCGCGGTCCTGGTCGCGGTCGGGCTCGTGGTCCGCTTCAGCCTGTTGGGAAAGCGGATGCTGGCCCTCTCGGACGACCTCGACCTGGCTGAGACGGCCGGCATCGATACCCGGCGAGTGATCCTCTACACGTGGCTCTTCGCCGGCGCTCTCGCCGGCCTGGCGGGAGTGCTCTCGGGCGCACTCACCAACCTGCGGCCAGAGCTCGGCTTCGAGCTGCTGCTGCCGATCTTCGCCGCCGTGATCCTGGGCGGGATCGGCAACCCGTTCGGCGCCCTGACCGCCGGGCTCGTGCTCGGCGTCGTGATCGAGTGGTCGACCCTGGTCGTCGAGCCGCGCTGGAAGGTCACCTTCGGCTTCGTCGCCCTGATCGTCGCGCTCGTCATCCGACCCGAGGGAATCTTCGGCCGCGCCAAGGCGATATGAGTCCGCCGCCGCTCGCATTCACGCTCGAGGCCTTCACGAACTTCGGCTTCTGGAGCGGCGTGCTGACGATTGCCGGCATCTACGCCGTCGTCGCGCTGGGGCTGCAGCTCAACGTCGGCTACACGGGGATCGTCAACTTCGGCCAGGCGGGCTTCATGGCCGTCGGCGGCTACTCGATGGCGATCCTGGTACTGGAGGCGGGCCTGTCCTTCTGGTTGGCACTGCCGGCCGCCGTGCTGATCACGATGGCATTCGGGATGCTGATCGGCCTGCCGTCGCTGCGGCTGCGCGCCGACTACTTCGCCATCGTCACCCTCGCCACGGCGGAGGTAGTGCGATTGGCCGCCCAGAACGCCCGCGGCCTCACCGGCGGGAACAAAGGCCTCTACTGCGAGTTCGACGGCGGCGACCAAGTCTGCTTCGACGACGCCTGGCGCTCCGTCTCGGACTCGATCCTCGGCTTCGTCGAAAACTTCTGGGCCGACCCGGAGGCGCTGCTGCCGCTCCTGCTCGTCGTCTGGCTCACGGTCGCGATCGGCATCGTTGGCCTCAGCTTCGTGCAGGGGACGCCCTGGGGCAGGGTCCTGCGAGCGATACGGGAGGACGAGGACGCGGCGCGCGCCCTCGGCAAGAACACCCTTCTCTACAAGCTGCAGTCGCTGGCAATCTCCGCCATGCTGGGCGCGCTGGCCGGCTTCTTCCTCGCCCTCTTCCTGGCCACGATCCACCCGGACGACTACGAGCCCATCGTCACCTTCTTCGCCTTTGGGGTGCTGATCCTCGGGGGCCTCGCCAGCTACAAGGGGGTGGCGATCGGCGCCGTCCTGCTCTGGACGCTGCTCGAAGGGACGCGATTCGTCGAGCTGCCGATCAGCGAGGAGAAGACGGCGGCGCTGCGCTTCGCGATCGTCGGCGTGGCGCTGATTCTGCTGATGGCGTTCAGGCCCCAGGGCATGTTCGGCAAGCGGGAGGAGATGGTCCTTGGCGACTGAGGCCACCAGAGGGAGCGGACCGACTCAGGCCTCCAGCGGGACCGGACTGCTTGACGTCGCCGGCGTGGTCAAAGGTTTCGGCGGCATCCGCGCCGTGGATGGCGCCAGCTTCGCTGTCGCCGAGGGGTCGATCACGGCGCTGATCGGACCCAACGGCGCCGGCAAGACCACCCTCTTCAACGTCCTCACGGGCTTCCTGCGGGGCGACGGCGGCTCTGTCCGCTTCGCGGGCGACGAGATTTTCCGCCTGCCCGCGTATGCGATCGCGCGGCGCGGGATGGTGCGGACCTTCCAGATCACCAAGGCCCTGGCGGCGATGCCGGTAATCGACAACATGAAGCTCGCCGCGCCGGATCAGCCCGGCGAGAGACTCCACAACGTCCTCTTCCGCGCGGGGGTCATGCGCAGGCGCGAGCGAGAGGTCCACGAACAGGCGCTCGAGCTGCTCGAGGTCTTCGACCTAGGCGATCTCGGCGACGACTACGCCGGCACGCTCTCGGGAGGGCAGCGCAAGCTGCTGGAGCTCGCGCGGGCGCTGATGGCGCAGCCGAAGCTGCTCCTGCTCGACGAGCCGATGGCCGGCATCAATCCGACCTTGGGAAGGCGTCTGCTCGACCATATGCAGCGGCTGCGCCGGGAGCAGGGAAGGACCTTCCTCTTCATCGAGCACGACATGGAGGTAGTGATGGACCACGCCGACCGGGTGATCGTGATGGCGGAGGGCCGGGTGATCGCCGAGGGCGAGCCGCACCAGGTGCGCGAGGACCCCACCGTGGTCGACGCCTACCTCGGGGGCACGGCATGAGCGGCAACGACGCCCTCCTGAGGACCGAGGAGCTGGTCGCGGGCTACGTGCCGGAGGTCGACATACTCAACGGCGTCTCGTTCAGCGTCCACGAGGGCGAGATCGCAACCGTGGTTGGGCCCAACGGGGCGGGAAAGTCGACCCTGATCAAGACGATCTTCGGCCTGCTGCGACCGCGGAAGGGCCGCGTCACCCTGCGCGGCGAGGACCTCACCGGGCTCGAGCCCCACTCGATCACCCGGCGCGGGATGAGCTACGTGCCCCAGCTCGACAACGTCTTCCCCAGCCTGACGGTGGAGGAGAACCTGGAGATGGGTGCGCTCGAGCGTTCGCAAAAGCGCGAGCGGATCGACGAGATGTACGAGCTGTTCCCGAAGCTGGGCGAGCGGCGTGGCCAGGCTGCGGGGACGATGAGCGGCGGCGAGAGACAGATGCTGGCGATGGCGAGGGCGCTGATGCCGGAGCCGCACGTGCTGCTCCTCGACGAGCCCTCCGCCGGCCTTGCCCCGGCGTTCGTCGAGGCGATCTTCGAGAAGGTGCGCGACATCAACGCGGCCGGCGTGACCGTGGTCATGGTCGAGCAGAACGCCCGCCGAGCGCTCGGCATGTCGGATCGCGGTTACGTCCTCGACCTCGGCCAGAACCGCTTCCAGGGCAGCGGCCGCGACCTGCTCGAGGACCCGAAGGTGGCGGAACTCTACCTCGGCGGCACGGCGCGCATCGACCGGCCCGAGTCGGGTTGAGGCGATGATGGCAGCGCGGCCGGGGGGTTGCGCGGCCGCGCTGCTCGCATCGCTGCTTTGACGGCTACTCGGCCGACACCTCGACGGTGTCGAGTTTCACGAGTTTGCCGCCTTTGAATTCCGAGATGTCGTAGATGTAGCGGCTCAGGTCGCCTTTCTCGTCCCAGTCGACCGGGCCCGACGCACCTTCGTAGTCGATGTCCTCTCCGTCCTGGAGCGCTTCGATCGCCTGCGGCAGCTGCTCGAACGTGTATTTCGTGCCGCCCGGTCCGGTGACGTCGACGATCGCTTCGGCTATGTCCGCCCCGTCGCTCGATCCGGCGGCCACGGCCGCCAAATAGCAGAGGATCACGTCGTCGAACGTGGTCGCATCGAACAGGTTCCGCGGCGGCCCGGGGGCCCCTTCGTAGAGTTTGTCGAAGGCATCCGGGGCATTGCCCGAAAAAGCTCCGGGAGCCGTACCGAGCATTCCTTCCGTCGCCTCGCCACCGACTTCTTCCGTGAGTTCGGTCGAGCTGAGACCGTCGGTGATGAACGTTTTCTCGGGTTCCCAGTTCCCGGTCCGGACCAGCGCCGGGCCCAGTTTGGCGAAGGTTTCCGGGAAGTCGATGATCACGAAGTTGTCGGGGTTGCCCGACGTGATCTGATCGGCCTCGGAGTTGTAGCTTGGCTGTTCGGGGTCGTAGATGACTTTCTCTCCGACGGTCGCGCCACGCTCCTCCAGCTCCACTTCGAGGGAGTCGGCGAAGCCGGTGCCGTAGAGGTCGTTGCGAGCGCCGATGTTGATCGTTTTTCCTTCGAGGCCGCCGAGCTCCTGATCCATCCGGTCGGCGAGCGCTTTGCCCTGCAGCCCGTCGGGCGGCGCGGTGCGGGCGAAGAGCCCGTCGTCATCGAGATCCGAGAGCGCGTCCGCGGTCGAAGCCGGCGAGATCAGCATCACGCCCTCGGGGACCGTCACCGACCTGGCAACGGCGACCGTGGCCGTGGACGCATAATCGCCCGAGATGCAGGTCGCCCCGTCGGCGATCAATTTGCGAGCGGCCTGCACTCCGCCCTGATCGTCCGACGCGCCGTCCTCGGTGACGAGCTCGACCGTGTGGTCGACGCCCGCTTTTTTGATCGCGGCATCGATCTCCTGGGCCGCAAGGTCGCCCGCCTTCTGCCCGGGGGCGCCGTACGGCGAGAGGTCGCCGGTGAGCGGAACGAGGTTGCCGATCGTCAGATCGAGCTGAGCCGTTCCGCCTCCCCCGCCCCCCTCGTCATCGTCGTCTCCACAGGCCACCACTCCGAACGCCAGCACGAACGCGGTCATGGTGACCGCCAATGCAAGGCTTGGTCGCTTCACGAGATTCCTCCTTTGACGCCTAGCCGCTCTGCCCACGGGGGACTCGCCAATCCCTTTCCCCGGACCTGCCCCTGCGAAACCCTTCGCGGTGGACGGCGTAGACGGAGGAATTCTCAGAGCTGGTGTACGAGCGCGGCGGCGGCCGTGTCGATTCCGCCGGCCCTCGTTCGTCGTAGGGGTAGAGAGAGAGGGAATCCGGCACCGCCGGTCCCGCGAGGACGAAGGAGGAATGAAGATGAGGGTGATGGCGATCGTCAAG
>Ga0190265_10000102_pt1 | contig 90032 bp, 92 predicted proteins | sample Popmic124T_FD_133135 | JGI IMG/M metagenome (GOLD analysis project Ga0190265, IMG submission 133135) | Populus adjacent soil microbial communities from riparian zone of Indian Creek, Utah, USA - 124 T | ecosystem: Environmental > Terrestrial > Soil > Riparian zone | place: USA: Utah | collected... | reverse complement strand
GCCACGAGTCGCGCCGGATCGACAACCAGCTGCGCGGCCGATCAGGCCGCCAGGGCGACCCGGGCGAGTCGCGCTTCTACCTCTCCGCCGAGGACGACCTGGTTCGGCTGTTCGCCGGCGACCGGATCTACCGCATCCTCGACCGCCTCGGCCCGGTCGACAAGGAGACCGGGGAGGAGGAGCCGATCGAGGCCAAGATGCTCTCGAAGCAGATCGAGAACGCACAGAAGAAGGTCGAGGAGCAGAACTTCCTGATCCGCAAGCGCGTCCTCGAGTACGACGACGTGATGAACCAGCAGCGCGAGATCATCTACGAGTACCGCGACCGCATCCTCGAGGGCGAGGACATGTCCGAGACGGCGCGCGAGCAGCTCGCCGAGGTCGTCGAGCGGCTGGCGAACCAGTACCTCGAGGGCGACTTCTCCGAGGATTGGGACCTGCCGGGCCTCTACACCCAGCTCGAGCAGATGTACCCGGTGGGGATCGACATGGAGGACCTCGATCCCCAGCAGGTCGACCGCGCCGCGATGGTCGCCGAGCTGCGCGAGGACGTCGTGGAGGCCTACGGCGACCGTGAGGAGGAGCTCGGCGAGGACCTGATGCGAGCCCTCGAACGGTTCATGCTGCTGCAGATCATCGACGAGCGCTGGCGCGAGCACCTGCACGACATGGACTACCTGCGCGAGGGCATCCACCTGCGTGGATTCGCACAGATCGATCCGCTCGTGGCCTACAAGAACGAGGGCTTCGACATGTTCACGCGCCTGATGAACGCGATCTGGGAGGAGTTCGGCCGCTACATCTTCGTCGTGGACGTCCAGGTCGAGGGCGCCGACGGCGAGGCGCGCCGCCAGACCTGGGGCGGGTCGCCGAACAACAGCTCGACCCCGTCGTTCAGCTACACCGGTGGGACCGAGGCCGACCAGCCCAGCGCCCTCGCCGCCGCCGCGCAGGCCGCGGCCGCCGGCTTGGCTCCCGGCGCTGTTCAGAACGCCGCCGATCTCGCCGTCGACGAGATCCAGGCGCCGCCGGTCGTCGAGACGCGCCATGTCGCCGACGAGGACCGCATCGGCCGCAACGATCCCTGCCCCTGCGGTTCGGGGAAGAAGTACAAGAAGTGCCATGGCGCCTAGCGCCAGTGGCCTCCGCGACCAGCTGAGGCTGCTCGCGGACTATCTTTGACCCCGCTTCGCTGACTGAGCGCGCCGACGCGCTCGAGGCCCGGATGGGCGCTGAGGGCTTCTGGGACGACCAGGCGAGCGCCGCGAAGGTGTCCGCCGAGCACGCGCGCGTCCAGCGCCGGCTCGAGCAGTTCCGCGCGCTGGAGTCCGACGTCGGCGATCTCGAGGAGCTCGAGCAGCTCGCGGACGACGACGAGTCGATCGCGGCCGAGGTGCAAGAGCAACGCGCCTCGATCGAGTCGCGCCTTGCCGCGCTCGAGGAGGCGCGCCTGTTCGCCGGCGACTACGACGCCGGCGACGCCGTCGTGACCGTCAACGCGGGGGCGGGAGGGACGGACTCCCAGGACTGGGCCGAGATGCTGTTGCGGATGCTGATGCGCTGGGCCGAGAGCCGCGACATGAAGGTCGAGCTCAAGGAGGCCAGCGAGGGGGAGGAGGCGGGGCTGAAGTCGGCCACCTTCACCGCCGTCGGCGAGAACGCCTACGGCCTCTTCTCGGCGGAGAAGGGCGTCCACCGGCTGGTCCGGATCTCGCCGTTCGACTCCGCCGCGCGTCGCCACACAGCGTTTGCGGGCGTCGAGGTGGCGCCCCTGGTCGAGGACGCCGTCGACGTCGAGATCGAGCCCGACGACCTCCAGATCGACACCTACCGCGCATCGGGCGCCGGCGGCCAGCACGTCAACAAGACCGACTCGGCGGTGCGGATCACCCACCGCCCGTCCGGGATCGTCGTCCAGTGCCAGAACGAGCGCTCGCAATCGGCGAACAAGGACACCGCGATGCGGATGCTGCGCGCGAAGCTGATCGAGCGCGAGGAGCGGCGTCGCCAGGAGGAGATCGCCAAGGAGAAGGGCGAGGCGCAGGACGTCGGCTGGGGCTCGCAGATTCGGTCCTACGTGCTCCATCCGTACACGATGGTCAAGGACCACCGCACCAACGTCGAGATCGGCAACGCCCAGGGCGTCCTCGACGGGGATCTCGACGAGCTCGTCCGCGCCGAGCTGCTGCGCCGTGCCGGCGCGACCAACGGCGGCTAGCGATGCGCGACCTGATCCGGCGGGCGCTCGACGAGGACCTCGGCGCGGGGGACCTGACCAGCCACGCCGTCGTCCCGGCGGGCACCCGTGCCGACGGCGTGGTGATCGCGAAGGCCGAGGGCGTCCTGGCGGGCGTCGACGTGGCCGCGGCGACCTTCGCGGCCGTCGACGGTGAGCTGGCAATGGACCTGCGCGCCGCGGACGGCGACAGCGTCGGTCCCGGTGGCGAGCTGCTGACGGTCCGCGGCGATGCTCGCGCGATCCTCGCCGCCGAGCGGGTGGCGCTCAACCTGCTCGGCCGCCTGTCCGGCGTGGCGAGCCTGACCGCGCGCTATGTCGCCGCGGTCGTGGGCACCGGGACGACGATCCTCGACACGCGCAAGACGACACCTGGGCTGCGGGCGCTCGAGAAGGCGGCGGTCGTCGCCGGCGGCGGCAGCTCGCACCGCTTCGGCCTCTATGACGCGATCCTCGTCAAGGAGAACCACGTTCGCGTCGCGGGCGGCGTGGGGGAGGCCGCTCGACGCGCGCTGGCCGGCGCGCCGGAGGGCGTCGGCGTCGAGATCGAGGTCGAGGGCCTCGACGAGCTCGACGAGGCGCTCGACGCCGGCGTCGAGCGGATCCTGCTCGACAACATGGGGCCCGACGCCCTGCGCGAGGCGGTGCGACGAACCGCCGGCCGGGCGCGGCTCGAGGCGTCCGGCGGGATCACGCTCGAGACGGTCCGCGCGGTCGCCGAGACCGGCGTCGACTTCATCTCGGTCGGTGCGCTGACGCATTCCGCCCCCGCGCTCGACGTCAGCCTGCTCTTCGAGGTCTACACTTAAGGCGTTCCGCGCGCTCGCCCGAGCGTGGAAGTCATTTCGACACCGAAAGAGGTTCGAAACATGCCGGCCCAGTCGATTCCCCAAGCGGGAGCCGCACCCACACAGCTGCTGGAGCTGGAGAACGTCCCTGCGCTCAAGGACGAGGTCCGTGCGCTCGCGGCCGAGCGCGACGCGGTGATCCTGGCCCACAACTACCAGCTGCCCGAGGTCCAGGACGTCGCCCACTTCGTCGGCGACTCGCTCGGCCTCTCGCGCCAGGCGGCGGCGTCCGGCGAGCAGGCGATCGCCTTCTGCGGCGTCCACTTCATGGCCGAGACGGCGTCGGTCCTCTCGCCGGAGAAGACCGTGCTGCTGCCCGACCTCGACGCCGGCTGCTCGCTGGCGGACTCGATCGACGCCGACCAGCTGCGTGCCTGGAAGGCCAAGCACCCCGGCGCCGTCGTCGTGATGTACGTCAACACGAGCGCCGAGGTCAAGGCCGAGACCGACTACTGCTGCACCTCCTCGAACGCCGTCCAGGTCGTCGAGCACATCTGGCGCGAGCACGGCGACGACACCGAGATCCTCTTCGGTCCGGACATGTGGCTCGGCGCCTACGTCGAGCGCGAGACGGGCCGCCGGATGCAGGTCTGGGACGGCGAGTGCCACGTCCACGCCGGGATCCGCCCGGCCGACATCGCCGACACCCGCGCCGATCATCCCGACGCCGAGTTCATGATCCACCCTGAGTGCGGCTGCACGACCCAGGTGATGGAGTTCGTGGCGGCCGGCGACGTCGATCCCGAACGCACCCACATGCTCTCCACCGGCGGCATGCTCGACTTCGCGCGCCGCTCCGACGCCGACGAGTTCATCGTCGCGACCGAGACGGGGATGCTCCACCCGCTCGAGCAGGAGAACCCCGGCAAGCGCTTCATCCCCGCGAACCGGATGGCCGCCTGCAAGTACATGAAGATGATCACGCTGCCGAAGCTGCGCGACGCGCTGCGTGAGATGGCGCCGGTCGTCAAGGTCGATCCCGAGATCGCGGAGCGGGCGCGGATCCCGATCGAGCGGATGATCGCCATCGGTCCCGGGAGCGCGAAGCCCAACTAGCGTCGCCGATCGGGCGGCTCTGAGCAACGAGGAGGGGGCACGATGCGAGAGCTGAATTTCGTGGAGGCCGGCAGGCTCGACTGGCGGGAGGCCGCCGACCCGGCGCTCGAGGGCGATGGCCAGGCGCTGGTGCGACCGCTCGCGGTTGCCACCTGCGACCTCGACACCGGCGTGATCGCCGGACGCTTTCCGGTTCCGGGGCCGTTCGCATTCGGGCACGAGTGCGTCGCCGAGGTCGTCGAGACCGGCGATGCGGTCACCTCCGTGGGCCCCGGCGACCTCGTCAGCGTCGCCTTCCAGATCTCCTGCGGGGAGTGCGCCGCCTGCCGCGCCGGCCACTCGGGCAGCTGCACCGAGACGCCCCGCCTCGCGATGTACGGCCTGCCGCTCGGCGGCCACTGGGGCGGCTTCCTGTCAGATCTCGTTCGCGTGCCCTATGCCGACGCGATGCTCGTCGCGCTGCCCGACGGCGTGACGCCGGCCACGGCGGCGAGCGTCAGCGACAACATCGTCGACGCCTGGCGCACCGTCGGTCCGCCGCTCGCCGCCAATCCCTCCGCGCCGGTGCTCGTCTGCGGCGGCGCTGGCTCGATCGACCTCTATGCGATCCAGATCGCCCGCGCGCTGGGCGCCGAGCGCGTCGACTACGCCGGCGGCCGCGACGACGCCGCACGAGCGCTGGCGCGCGAGCTCGGAGCCGAGGTCGTCGGCGACGAGTTCCCCGACCGTCTCGGCGCCTATCCGATCGTCGTCGACGCCAGCGCCAAGGAGGAGGGGCTCGGCTGCGCCCTGCGCTCGACGGCACCGGACGGCGTCTGCACGAGCATCGGCATCTACCAGACGCCGACCACGCCGATCCCGCTGCTCGAGATGTACACCAAGAACATCACCTTCGTCACCGGCCGCGTCCACGCCCGCGAGGCGATGCCGGAGGCGCTCGCCCTGATAGCTGACGGCCGTCTCGACCCCGAGCCCGTCACCGGTCGCCACATCGCCTGGGACGACGCCGCCGATGCGCTCGCCGAGTACCGCGAGAAGCTCGTGATCGAACGCCCCTCCAGCGGGGCATAACGGCCAGATGGCGCTGCACCGTCTCTACCCGCGCCCTGGCGAGATTACGGCGGAGGAGCTGGTCAGCCAGCTCGACCTCAACTCCCGCGCCCCCGCCGATCGCCCCTACGTCGTCGTCAACATGGTCTCCACCCTCGACGGCCGAGCCGCCCTCGAGGGCAAGACGCGGGGCCTCGGCGGCGACCAGGACCGCAACCTCTTCCACCTGCTTCGCGCCGCCGGCGACGCGCTCCTCGTCGGCGCCGGCACCGCACGCATAGAGCGCTACGGCGACGCCGTCAAGAACGACGAGCTCCGCGCGATTCGCGAGCGCCATGGCCTCGACCCCGTCCAGCCGACGGTCATCGTCTCCGCCCGCATGCTCCTCCCGTCCGACCTCCCGCTGCTCCAATCGTCCGGCGCGCCCGTGATCGTCGCCACCGCCGCCGACCACGAGCTCGAGGGGGTCGAGGCAGACGTCGAGTACGAGCGCACCGGCGACGACCTGCCGCTGCTGCTCGCGCGCCTGAGGTCGGAGCACGGCATCCGCTCGCTCGTCTGCGAGGGCGGCCCCACCCTGCTGTCGTACCTGCTGGCGGCCGACCTGGTCGACGAGCTCTTCCTGTCGCTGGCGCCGAAGATCGCGGGCGGGGGAGACGAGCCGACCATCACCACCGGTCCCGTCCTCGCCGAGCCGGCCGACGCCGATCTGGTTTGGCTCTGCGAAAGCGGCGGCGAGCTGTTCACGCGCTGGCGGGTCCGGCGCTGAGGAGGTCCTCGAGGACGCTCCACAGGAGCGCCACGAACGCCAACCCCCCTGCAACAAACGTTGCAAGCACTGCACGTGCCATTGCACCTGCAAACCACTACCCACGCGCCCGCTATCAACAGAGGCCGCACATGGCCCAGCTACGCACCCGCAAGCGACCCGAGGTCGCTCCGATACCCCCGCCCGCACCCACCGGCGACGTCCCCGTCGTCGAGCTGCGCGACGTCTCGAAGGTCTACGACGGCGGCTCCGTGGGGCTGGAGCACGCCTCCATGAGCATCGGCCGGGGCGAGTTCGTCTTCCTCGTCGGCGCCACCGGCTGCGGGAAGTCGACCTGCATCCGCCTGCTGATGAAGGAGCTCGAGGCCTCCAGCGGCGAGGTCCTGATCGCGGGCAAGAGGCTCAACGACGTCGATCGCTCCAAGGTGCCCTACCTGCGCCGCAACATCGGCACTGTCTTCCAGGACTACAAGCTGCTGCCGAACCGCACCGTCTACGACAACGTCGCCTACTCGCTGCAGGTGATCGGCGAGCCGCGCGACGAGATACGGCGCAAGGTTCCCGACATCCTGCGTCTCGTCGGGCTCTCGACGAAGCTGCACAACTTCCCCGACGAGCTGTCGGGCGGCGAGCAGCAGCGCGTCTCGATCGCCCGCGCGTTCGTCAACCACCCGCCGCTGCTGCTCGCCGACGAGCCGACCGGCAACCTCGATCCCGAGACGTCGATCGGGATCATGCAGCTGATCTATCGGATCAACAAGACGGGCACGACCGTCGTCGTGGCGACCCACGACAAGGAGATGGTCGACAAGATGCGCCGCCGCGTGATCGAGCTGCGCGAGGGCCGAATCGTGCGCGACGAGCTGTCGGGCATGTACCGCCCGGACGAGTCGACGACCGAGTTCGCGATCCGCCTGCGTGGCGAGCTGGGCGTCGGCGCCGAGGGACATCCGAACTAGCGATGAGCTTCGCGTTCTTCTTCAAGGAGGCCATCCGCGGCCTCTCGCGCAACTCGGCGCCCGCGCTCGCCGCGATGTTGACGGTGCTGCTCACCGCGCTCGTGCTGGGTGTCTTCATCCCAATCGTCCAGGCGACGACCGGCACCGCCAACGAGGTCCGCGACCGCGTCGTCGTGAGCGTCTACGTCGCCGAGGACGCCACCGAGGGCGAGCGTCGACAGCTCGCCGCGGCGCTCGAGCGCACGACCAACGTCAAGTCGGTCGAGTTCGTCTCGAAGGCCGAGGGTCTCGCCGAGGCGAAGCGCAAGAATCCCGAGGCGTTCGCGGAGGGCGCGAAGCTGCTCGGCGCGAACCCGCTGCCTGACATGTACCGCGTCGTGCCCGACGATCCCGACCAGGTGTCGGCGATCGTCGACCGTCTCGCTCCGGTCGGGGCCGACGGTGGGCGCGAGCCGTCGCTCGCCGCGATCGACGAGGTTCGCAACAAGGAGGAGGACACCGAGAAGATCCTCTCCGCGACCGGACTGGTGAAGATCCTCACCGGCGGCCTGATGGCGCTGCTCGTCTTCGCTTCGATCGCCCTGGTCGCCAACACGCTGCGCCTGTCGATCTTCGCCCGCCGCCGCGAGGTCGAGGTGATGAAGCTCGTCGGCGCGACCAACTGGTTCATCCGCTGGCCGTTCGTGATCGAGGGCGTGGTCGTCGGCGCGATGGGCGGAGTGCTCGCCGTGCTGCTGTTGACGATCGCCAAGGAGACGTTCATCGACCCGCTCCAGTCGCGCTTCGACCTGCTCGCGGCGCCCGAGACGATCAACTTCCCGCTGCTGATCGTCGTACTGCTGCTCGCCTGCATCGCGGTGTCCGCCGCCGGCTCGGCGATCACGCTGCGGCGCTTCCTGCGGGTCTAGCCCTACTCTTCACGCTCGTATGAGCGCCTTCCTCAGAGCATCCGCGGCGATCGTCGCCGTCGCGGCCGTGCTGGTCGGCGGCATCTGGCTCGGTGGACACCCCGAGTCGCTGCCCGATCCGCTGCGCGACGCGTTCGTCACCGACGACCGCGGCCTGCGCGCGGAGCTCCAGGACGCGATCCAGGACGACTTCTACAAGGAGATCGACGACTCGCAGGTCGAGCAGGGATCGCTCAGGGGGATGGTCGAGGGCCTCGACGACCGCTTCTCGTCCTACCTGACGCCCAAGGAGACACGGCAGTTCCAGCAGTCCGTCGAGGGCCGCTTCGAGGGCGTCGGGATGAACGTCGACCAGGACAAGCGCGGCCTGCGCGTGCTCAACGTCTTCGAGGGCTCGCCCGCGGAGCGCGGCGGGGTCGAGAAGGGCGACTTCATCACCGAGGTCGACGGCCGCTCGATCGCCGGTCTCTCGGCCGACGTCGCGACCGCGCGGATCAAGGGCCCGGCTGGCACGAAGGTCTCGCTGCAGCTCGTCGATCCCGAGAGCTTCGAGCCGCGAACGGTGAGGCTGAAGCGCGAGCGGATCGACATCCCGATTACGACCGGCCGGATCGTGGAGCGCGACGGCCGCAAGCTCGGCATCGTCACGCTCAGCACCTTCAGCGAGGGCGCGCACGGCCTGGTCCGCAAGGAGATCGACGAGCTGCTCGACAAGGGCGCCGCGGGCATCCTGCTGGACCTGCGCGGCAACGGCGGCGGGCTGCTCGACGAGGCGGTGCTGGTCGGCTCGGTCTTCATCGAGGACGGGCTGATCGTCTCGACCAAGGGCCGCACCAAGCCGGAGCGCGAGTACGAGGCCGTCGGCGGCGCGATCGACGAGGACATCCCGGTCGTCGTGCTCGTCGACCGCGGCACGGCGTCGGCGTCGGAGATCGTCTCCGGCGCGATCAACGACCGCGGCCGGGGCACCGTCGTCGGCACGCGCACCTTCGGCAAGGGCGTATTCCAGGAGGTCCAGCCGCTTTCGAACGGCGGCCTGCTCGACATCACCGTCGGCCAGTACTTCCTGCCCAACGGCGAGAACATCGGCAACAAGGGCGTCAAGCCGACCGTGCCGGCTCGCGACGACGCGGACACCGATCGCGACGAGGCGCTGCCGGTCGCGCTCGACGAGCTCGCTCGGAAGACCGCCGGCGGATGAGGTCGGGGGGCTCGCGCCCCCCGGGGCGGAAGCCAGGTGGCCGGGGCTCGGGCGGGCGCGCCGGTCGACCGCTGACGCCTTTCGTCGGGGAGCTGGGGCGACGCGGGCGGATGCTGGTGGCCAAGCCGCTGTTCGACGGGCGCGGGACGCAGATCGAGGTGGCGCGCGGCGAGGGCGGGGAGGGCGACATCGTGCTGGTCGGGGCCGGAAAGCGCGGCGCGCGCGTCCTGCGGACGGTCGGCAAGCCGTGGATCGCCCGCGATGTCGTCGAGGCGCTGATGCTCGACCGCGGGCTGCGACGTTCGTTCCCGCGGCGAGTGGAAGATGAGGTCGGGGGGCTCGCGCCCCCCGCGCCCCCCATGGCACCTGGCCGGTCGGAGGGGACGCGGCCAGCGGCCGGCTCGCGGTTGGACCTGACTGCGCTGCCGACCTTCACGATCGACCCCGACGACGCACGCGACTTCGACGATGCGATCTCGGCCGAGCGGGTGGACGGCGACCTGGTTCGCGTTTGGGTCCACATCGCCGACGTGACGGCGTATGTGCGGCCCGGCGGGGCGATCGACCGTGAGGCGCAGCGGCGCGGCACGAGCACCTATGTCCCCGGAGCGGTGGAGCCGATGCTGCCCGAGCAGCTGAGCAACGGCGAGTGCTCGTTGCGGCCGGGGGAGGAGCGTCTGGCGGTGACCGTCGAGATGGACATCGCCGGCGTCGACATACGGCGGGTCGCCTTCCATCGCTCGACGATTCGCTCCGACGTCCGCCTGACCTACGGTCGAGTCGACGAGATCTTCGCCCGCCGGGCAGAGGCCGGCGCGCCATGGGGCGAGCCACTGGCGGCGGCGCGCGAGGTCGCGCGGGCGCTGCGCGAGCGCCGCGAGCAGCGCGGGGCGCTCGAGGTCTTCTCCCACGAGCCACAGTTCGAGTTCGACGCCGACGGCCATGTCGTGGCGGTCCGCCAGGAGGCCGAGACCGAGTCGCACGTCCTGATCGAGGAGCTGATGATCCTCGCCAACGAGCAGGTCGCGACCTATCTAGCCGACCGCAAGCTGCCGACGCTCTACCGCGTCCACGAGAAGCCCGACCCGCCGGCGGTCGAGGCGATGCTGGCCAAGCTGGCGGCGCTCGAGGTGCCGACGCCGGCGGCGCCGCGGCAGATGAGCCCGCAGCAGGCCGCCGAGGTCGCCGCCGAGGCGTCGCGGATGGCGGCCGCCTACTCGCGCACGCACGGGCGCGGCGCAGCGGCGTTCAGCTCGCTGGTCCTGCGTTCGTTGAAGCCGGCGTACTACTCGCCGGGCAACGTCGGGCACGCCGGGCTCGCCTCGCCGCGCTATTGCCACTTCACCTCGCCGATCCGTCGCTACCCCGACATCGTGGCTCACCGAGCACTGCTCGCCGGGCTGGGGCTCGACGACGCCGCGCCGCGCGCGCACGAGCTCGACGAGCTCGGGACCGTCTGCAGCGAGGCCGAGCGGACGGCGATGCGGATCGAGCGCGACGCCGACGACATCTGCCTCGCCTTCCTGCTCGAGCGCCGTCTGGCCGAGCTCGCCACTCATGACGGCGAGACCGCTGTGTGGGACGGCGAGGTCGTCGGCGTGATCTCGAAGGGCTGGTTCGTGCGCTTCGGCGACGAGCGCTTCGAGGGGATGCTGCCGGTTCGGCGCGTCGACGGCTGGTGGGAGCCGGACGAGCACGAGAGCCAGCTAGTCGACGCCAACTCGGGCCGTGCGATCAGGCTCGGCGATCCCGTTCGCGTGACGGTGGCGCGCGTCGACGCCGTTCGCGGCCGCGTGGACCTCGACCTGGCCGTGTAGCGTCGGGCCCGCGATGGCGAAGAAGGGCAAGCGCAAGGCGGCGCCCGGCGACCTGGCGAGCAACCGCCAGGCCTCGTTTCGCTACCACCTGCTCGAGAAGATCGAGTGCGGCGTGATCCTGCAGGGATCCGAGGTCAAGTCGATTCGCGACGGCGGTGTCCAGATCAAGGACGCCTACGCCCACATCGACAAGAACGGCCGGGTCTGGCTGGAGAACATGCACGTCGCGCCGTACCTGCCGGCGTCGCGCGAGAACCACGAGCCCGAGCGGCCGCGCGAGCTGCTGTTGCACGCCGCCGAGATCGAGCGGCTGGTCGGCTCGACTTCGCAGAAGGGGCTGACCTTGGTACCCACGCGGGTCTACCTCAAGGGCTCGCGCGTGAAGGTCGAGATCGCCGTCGGGCGCGGCAAGGACCAGGGCGACAAGCGGCGCGACCTCAAGGCGAAGGATCAGCGCCGTGAGATCGACCGCGCCCTGGCCGAGCGCAACCACTAGTCCGAGCGCGCCTGGCGGCGTCATCGGGGCCTCGCGTGCTAGCGCCCGCCACGGCCCCTGCTTCCTTGCCAGCCACGCTCGGGAATAGGGTTGCCGCGTGGTCGAGGTAGATGCCGCGTCCTTCCTGGTCATCGTCGCGGTCGCCTCGCTCGCGGGGCTGACGGCGGCGGTGCTCGAGAAGCGGATCGCGGTCCCGGTCGTCGTGATCGAGCTGCTGTTCGGGATCGTCGTCGGGCCCGACGTGCTCGGTCTCGCGATGTCGGACAGCTTCGTCGACTTCTTCTCCAACCTGGGCCTCGGAATGCTGTTCTTCTTCGCCGGCTACGAGATCGACTTCCGGCGAATCGAGGGGCAGCCGCTGAAGCTCGCGATCCTCGGCTGGCTGCTGTCGCTGGTGCTTGCCTACACGGTCGGGGGGCTGCTGGCGCTGGCCGGCATCGTGCTGTCGCTGCTCTACACCGGCTCGGCGTTGGCGACGACCGCGATCGGAACGCTGATCCCGGTGCTGCGCGACGCCGGCGAGCTGCCGACGCGCTTCGGCACCTTCCTGCTCGCCGCGGGCGCGGTCGGGGAGTTCGGCCCGATCTTGCTGGTGACGCTCGTGCTCGCGGGCGGACAGCCGCTCCACGAGGCGGCGATCCTGGTCGCCTTCGTCGCGATCGCGGTCGTCGTGGCGATCGTCGCGGTGCGCTCGACCTTCCTCGGCTGGCCGCTGATGGAGCGGACGTTGGAGGCGAGCAGCCAGGTCGCGGTGCGGCTCTCGGTGCTGCTGATCTTCGGCCTCGTCGCGCTCGCCTACGAGCTCGGTCTCGACCTGCTGCTCGGCGGCTTCGTCGCCGGGCTGATAACGCGGATGGCGCTCCAGGGCCGCGAGCTCGAGCTGTTCGAGTCGAAGCTGACCGCGATCGGCTACGGCTTCTTCATCCCGTTCTTCTTCATCGTCAGCGGGATCAGGTTCGACCTCGACGCGCTGCTGTCGTCGTCCGACACCCTGTACGAGCTGCCGCTCTTCCTCGCGCTGTTCTTCCTCGTGCGCGGCGGCCCGGCGCTGGCGCTCTACCGCGGCGTGCTGAAGGAGCGGCGCGACCGGCTCGCGCTCGGCTTCTACTCGGCGACCGAGCTGCCGCTGGTCGTCGCGATCACGACGATCGCGGTCGACGGCGGCCACATGCACAGCTCGACCGCGGCGTCGCTGGTCGGCGCCGCGATGGTCTCGACGTTCGCCTTCCCGCTGGTGGCGATGACGTTGCGTCAGGGGCGGGCGGGAGTCGACCTCGAGCCGCAGCCGGCCTGAGCCGGCGGTCAGTCCCGCGCGAGCAGGGCGATCAGCGCGGACTGGACGAAGCGCGGCGGGAAGGTCATCACGGTCTCGTCGCGGTGGCGCTTGAGGAAGCGGGCGCCCCAGCGCGCGCCGCGCAGCCCGCGCGGGATGCCACCGCGCATGAACAGCCCCTCTTGGGCGGCCGCGGCGCTGTCGGTCAGGAACTCCTCGAGACGTAGCGCCGGGATCACGCGGCAGCGTGCGTGGACGGTGGCGCCGCTGCGGTTCCTGAGCGCGTGCTTGGTGCCGGGCAGCACGGCTACCTCGCCGTCGCTGGGGCCAAGCGTGCGCCTGGTCCTGCCGACCAGCACCTCGACCTCGCCCTCGACGACCGACCAGTACTCCTCCTGCCGGGGGTGGAGATGCGCCGGCAGCTCGCCGCCGGGCTCCAGCCAGGTGTCGACGGTCATGTCGTCGCCGTTCGGCGTAAAGGCATGGCGGGCGTGGTGGACGTGGTCGTGGACGGGCTCGCTGGCGGGCGTCATCGAGAGCCTCCTGTCGCTGGCTGGCAGATTGTGTTACCTGCAGGTAACGTAGCAAGCGAGGTTACTCTGCGGTAGCTCATGCCCTCGATCGCGACCGATCGCAAGCGGATTCCCGGCGTCGAACGGCGGGCCCTCGTCCTGCGCGCCGCCGCCAGGCTGTTCGCCGAGCGGGGCTTCGCCGGCACACGCCTCGACGACGTCGCCGCCGCCGCCGGCGTGACCAAGCCGATCGTCTACCGCCACTTCGACTCGAAGAAGGCGCTCTATCTCGCGCTGCTGGCAAAGCATAAGGAGGACCTGCCGACCTTCCTCGCGGGTGTGGGCGACGAGCTGGCGGCACTGCCCGAGGACGAGCTCGTGCGCGCGATCCTCGCCCACTGGCTCGACTACGTCCGCGAGAACAGCCATGCCTGGCTGATGTTGTTCCGCGACAGCTCCGGCGGCGCCGAGATCCAGGCCTTCCGCCTCCAGGTCAGCGCCCGCGCACGCGAGGTGATGGCGGCCTTCGTCGCCGCCCAAGCCGGCGATCGCGTCCCGCCCACCCAGATCGAGCCGACCGCCGAGCTGCTGCGCAGCGGCCTCGCCGGCCTGGCGCTCTGGTGGATCGACAATCCTGCGACGCCGAAGGCCGACGTGCTCGACGTCGCGGTGCGGCTGAGCACCGCGGCATCCGGGTCCGGCCGACCGCTCGACTAGCATATATGCCATGACTTCGACAACGGAAGAGCCCGCACAGACCACCAAGACGACGAAGCACGATCCCTTCGCGAAGCCACGAGAGCGGGGACTCGTCACTCCTCCGCGCAGCTCGAAGCGAGATACGTCGATGCCGACGATCAAGCCCAAGGGCGGCGGGTCGGTGATGGATCTCGTGGAGGAGTGGCGATGATCGTCTACGCCGACACCTCCGCGTTTCTCAAGCGTCTGGTCGCCGAGGACGGGTCGGAGCTCGCCAGCCAAGTCTGGAATTCGGCCGAGCGCGTGGTCTCGAGCGATCTGATCTATCCGGAGGCAAGCGCCGCTCTCGGCGCCATGCTCCGGGCAGGACGCCTCGACGAGGCGGGCGTCCGCACGGCGATCTGCCGGCTGGAGCGGATGCACGACGACATCGAGCTGGTTCGATTCGACCGGACCGCTGCCGACCTCGCGGGTGGGCTCGCCCAGCGACATCGTCTCCGGGGCAGCGACGCGGTCCATCTGGCTACGGCAGTCGCCTATGACGCGCCGCGGGTAGTGATGGCCACCTGGGATCGTCGGCTGGCCGCCGCCTCTGCCGAGGAGGGAATGGCCGTGGTGCCCACGCTCCCGGTGTCCGTCGCGGCCTGAGCGTGGCGCCGGCGCCGCTAGACTGCAAGGGCATCTACGGGGACGACAGGCTTCGACGTGGTCGGTCCGTGGATTCAGTTGCGAGTCGAGGTCGCCGGTAGGCCTCGTTAAACAACCGGCAAACCATAGTTGCGGATGAGAATCACTCGTTCGCGCTTGCTGCCTAGTTAGATCTAGCCAGTGAGCTGTCGGCCTCCCCTCGGCCCGTGGGGGAGTTGTCCGGCATCAGAAACGGGCTTGCCCCCGACGTGCGTCTCTGGCGGCGGGGGGACACAACACAGAGACTGGCCCCGAGCAACCCGGCCGGTCAGGCTAGCTCGGAGCGAGAACAGAGGGCCGGCTACGCTCGTAGACGCTGCTTTCGCACGACCGCGGACGTGGGTTCGATTCCCACCGTCTCCATCATTGAACGAAGGTCGAACCCCGGTCTCCACTACGGAGGCCGGGGTTCTGCCGTCTCGGGGTTCGCAGGAGCCAGCCTGACTAGACCTGCGTCTGGCTGCTGCGAAGTACTCGACTAGACATCGTCACCGGGGTAATGAACGTGGTTGACGAGCATCTCGTCCTCCTCGCTATCGGATGTCCAGTGGCCTATGATTTCCACATCCGAGTTCTCGAGGCAGGCCTCACTGTTGACTGTGAATTCCTGTTCGTGACCTATCTGGATGACATCGAAGCTCACTGTGCAAGGCACGCCTATGGTGCCTTCAGCTTGCGCATGGCTCCGGAGGCATAGGCTCATAGTCATGACTTCGCGACCGGAGCCGTATTCATTGATACCCCCAATCGGCCATTCAAGGCCAGCGTGTGGCGTCACGCCGGTTTCTGGTTCGTCGCACGCCTCGGCCACGCAACCTGCGCCTTCGTTTTCAACGATGGTGTTGGTGTCGACATCAATGTAGCCAATTCCAAATTCGTTGATGTTGGCCACGAAGTTGTTAGCGCACGTACTGGTCACGATTTCGCCGGAACCACCGAAGTGCGAGGTCGTGACCGTGAGCGCATCGTTCGTAATATGAATTTCGCAACCGCCACTGACGTCGTGTCCAGCGGCTAGCGCGATATCGCCGCAATGGGCATCGGTGGCTTCATCGACGACTTCAACCGACTGGGCGAAGGCTGACGCGGCTAGGAACGCCATCATCGCAAGTACAGTTGCTCCTGCGATCAAGAGCCTGTGTACTGGACGCATCGTCTCATCTCCTTGTCGTGCGATTACGGCCATCTCCTGACGGCAGACGCATCGCGACCCCTCCTAATTGCTGACACTATAAGGCCAGAATGGGCATGCGTCAATTTGTGTTTGAATGATGTAAGGAAAGTGAAGGCCTGTACATTTCACCTGCATCTGACTGGCCACCGGGCGCGGCGTGTGGCGCTCCAGCTACGCCACGGTGTAGGCGGGGCGTTCTGCGACCCCGCCGGATCTATAAGGATCGACGCTGCGCCGAAGAAGCGGGCCCCGCGCTTGGTCGTGGCAGCGGCGAACGCCTACCTGGGCGATGATCGTCTCTGCGACGCTGGTACCGATGCAGACCTTGCGATGGACGGCGCGTCGCCCAGGTCGTTCGTGCCGGGACCACGTCGGTGGCGCTCTCGACGTTCTCCAAGCCGGGGCTTGGAGAACGTCGAAGCCTGCGCCGGCGAGTGCGGCGACTAGCCCATGATGCTCCTCACCAGCGGGGTGTAGCCGCTGCTGTGCCCGGTCCTGTTCGGGTGGTAGCTCTCTCCGATCGGGTTCGACAGCCCGTTGATCCACTCGCTGCTCGAGCAGACCGCGTGGCCGGTGAAAGGCGGGATCGCATCCTTGAAGCGGAAGTTCGCCCCTGCCGCCAGCGTCCGGGTCTGCGTCACGTTGCGCAGCAGGTCCGCGGTCTGGTTCAGGCGCGTCATCTCCGACGCGCTGAAGAAGGTGCCGGCGTTGCAGTCGACCCCCATGAACAGACGCGGGTAGGACAGCACGATCGCAATCGCGTTTGGCGATCGGGCCTTGATCTGGTTGTAGACGTTCGTCAGCCGTCCCGGCAGCGTGTTGCCGATGAACGCCTGCGCGGCGTCGATCGCGCCGTTGCAGTTCGACAGCCAGCCCGGCAGCGCGCACTCGGTGATCACGCTCGAGAAGCCGGCGTCGTTGCCGCCGATCGTGATCGTCACCCAGTCCGTGCCGCTGGTCAGGCTCGACACCTGGCTGTTGAGCACGTTCGCCGTCGTCGCCCCCGAGCAGGCGGCGAAGGTCAGGTTCGTGTTCGGTCGCTGCGCGTCGACCAGCGACGGATACGCGTAGATGCTCTTCTGACAGCCCGAGTCGAAGTACGTCCTCGTGCCGGTGCCGGACGAGTAGCTGTCGCCCAGCGCCACGTAGTCATCGGCGGCCGCCGTGGTCGCGCCGGTAAGCGCGAGCGCCACGGCGACGCCGACCCCTGCCCAATACTTCCTCATGCTGCTCTCCCTCCATCGAGTGACTCCCGCCTCGTCGAGCAGTATCCGCCACAACGGCGAATTCACCAAGAGGAAATTTGCCGAACTGTCTAGTCGTCGCCCTTGAGGCGGCGCGCCTCGCGCTGCACGGTCGAGTAGGAGCGGCCGCGTTGCTCGCGCTCGCGCGCCGCGGCACGGCGGTCGTCGACCCATCTCTGCTCGCGGATGAGCTTGCGCCAGGCCTCGATCCGGTCGGCGTCGACAGCCTCGCGGACCGCGCAACCGGGCTCGGTCTCGTGGGCGCAGTCGGCGAAGCGGCAGCTGGCCGCCAGCTCGTCGATGTCCGCGTAGGACTCGCCGGCGCCATCCCAGAGGCCGACCTCGCGCACGCCCGGCGTGTCGATCAGCAGCGCGCCGCCCGGTAGCGCGATCAGCTCGCGCGTGACGGTGGTATGACGCCCGCGTCCGTCGTGCTCGCGGATCGCACCGGTCGCCTGGCGCTCCTCGCCGAGCAGCGCGTTGACGAGCGTGGACTTCCCGGCGCCCGACGGACCGAGCAATACCGCGGTCGCGCCCGGGCTGAGGAAGCTCCGCAGAACCGCGACGCCGTCGCCGGACAGGGCGCAGACCGCAACGGCATCCACGATGCCGACCTCGCGAGCCAGGGTGGCGGCCGTAACCTGGGCGTTACTCTCGAGGTCGGCCTTCGTGAGAACGAGCGCGACAGGGACGCCGTCGGCTTGCGCCAGCGCCACCAGCCGCTCCATCTGGCGGGCGTTCGGCTCCGGCAGTGGCGCGGTCAGCAGTGCCAGGTCGACGTTTGCCGCCAGCACCTGCGCGACGGTCGCCTCGCCCGCCGCTCGCCGGACGATCGTCCCGCGCCGCTCGAGCACCGCGGCGATCTCGCCCTCGCCGTCCACTGCCACCCAGTCGCCGGTCACCGGCGGCTGCTCGCGCAGCCGCCCGCGCGCGGTCAGCAGCCGCGGCTCACCGCCGTCGATGCCGGCAACCATCCAGTGGCCGCGGTGCTGTGCGAGCACCCGGCCGGCGGTCAGGCTCGCATCGCCGAGCTGCCGCAGCTCGGCGTCCAGGTCCGCCCGCCGACCATAGCCGGCAAGTCCGTCATTCATTCGAAAGATCCTCCAGAACAGTCACGTCAACCGGTCACGGGCCGGCGTCCCAGGCAACGCCCGAACGCCTCGCTCAGGCAGCCGCGGCGGCGGTGACGTGCTTGTCGCGGAGGTGGCTCATCCAAGGTGACCATAGCGCAGCCGCTCGACTCTCCGGCAACGAGCTCCGAACGATTGGCACTCGGTCTTGGCTGTCCGCGCTAGCCCTCCGGCCAGTCCGACACGAACAGATCGAGCGCCAGGTCGCTGGCGCCGTCGCCGGCGGCGTAGCCGCCGAGGTCGGTGACGCCGGCGGCGGCGAGGACCTCGTCGTCGAGGTAGGTGTTGCCCGAGGCCTCGGCGGGCGGCTTGCGGACGATCTCGTAAGCGGCGTCCGCGACGATCTCGGGGGTGCGGCTCGCGGCCATCGCGGCGTCGCCGCCGAGCAGGTTCTGGACTGCGGCGGTCGCGATGATCGTGCGCGGCCAGAGGCAGTTGGCCGCGATCGACGGCTCGTCGGCGGCGACGCCGAGCGTGACCATCGACATGCCGAACTTCGACACGGTGTACGCGGAGTGGCCGCTGAGCCAGCGCGGGTCCAGCGACAGCGGCGGGCTCAGCGTGAGCACGTGGGCGTGGTCGGAGGCGCGCAGGTGGGGGAGGCAGGCCTGGGTCAGCACGAAGGTTCCGCGCACGTTGATGTCGAGCATCAGGTCGTAGCGCTTCGGCGGCAGGTCGCGCATCGGCGCGAGGTTGATCGCCGAGGCGTTGTTGATGGCGATGTCGATCCCCCCGAAGCGCTCGACGGCCTGCTCGACCGCCGCGGCGACCTGCGCCTCGTCGCGCACGTCGCCGAGGATCGGCAGCGCCTTGGCGCCGGCGGCCTCGATCTCCTCGGCCGCGGTATGGATCGTCCCGGGCAGCTTCGGATGGGGCTGGTCCGTCTTGGCCATGAACGCGACGTTCGTCCCCTCGCGCGCGAGCCGCTTGGCGATCGCGAGGCCGATTCCCCGGCTGCCGCCGGACATGAACGCTGTTCTGCCGCTGAGTTCTCCCATAGCCGCGAGAGCCTACGCGTCAGACGGTCGCGGGGCCGACCTAGTCCGATCGGCCCGGTTCGCGACCTTCGCTCACTTTTAGTAAGCTCGCGCGAATCGTGTCTCGCCCCCGTCCCCAGGAGATCACAGCATGACGACGCTCGAGAACGGACGCTCGAAGAACCTGGCGCTCGCACTACTGGCGATGACTCAGTTCATCGTCGTGCTCGACGCCTCGATCGTCAACGTGGCGCTGCCGTCGATCGGGACCGACCTCGACTTCTCGCAGGAGAACCTCTCCTGGGTCGTCAACGCCTACACGCTGACCTTCGGCGGCTTCCTGCTGCTCGGCGGGCGGCTCGCCGACCTGCTGGGCCGGCGGCGGATGTTCATCGCGGGCCTGATCCTGTTTGGCCTCGCGTCGCTGGCCGGAGGCCTGTCGACCAGCGAGGCGCAGCTGATCGCGGCGCGCGCGATCCAGGGGCTGGGCGCGGCGATCATCTCGCCGGCCGCGCTGTCGATCGTCACGACGACGTTCGCCGAGGGCGCGGAGCGCAACAAGGCGCTCGGCGTCTGGGGCGCGGTCGCCGGCGCCGGTGGCGCCGCGGGCGTGCTGCTCGGCGGCGTGCTGACAGAGTTCCTCGGCTGGGAGTGGGTGCTGCTCGTCAACGTGCCGATCGCGCTGATCGCCGCGTTCCTGGCGCCGCGCCTGCTGATGGAGAGCCGCCACCCCGACGCGACGTCGTTCGACATCCCGGGCGCGCTGTCGGTGACCGCCGGCCTGGCGCTGCTCGTCTACGGGCTGGTCAACACCGTCGACGTCGGCTGGGGCTCGACCGAGACGCTCGCGCTGCTCGGCGGGGCGCTCGCGCTGATCGCCGTCTTCGTCGCGATCGAGGCGCGCTCGCGGGCGCCGTTGATGCCGTTCACGATCTTCCGCCTGCGCACGCTGAGCGGGGCGAACATCGTCGGCCTGCTGGTCGGCATGTCGCTGTTCTCGATGTTCTTCTTCATCTCGCTCTACCTGCAGCAGGTGCTCGGCTACGAGCCGCTGGAGGCCGGCCTCTCCTACGTCCCGCTCAGCATCCTGATCATCCTCAGCGCCGGAGGCGCGTCCCAGCTGGTGACCCGCGTCGGCTTCAAGCCGACCCTGATCGCCGGCATGCTCCTGATCTCGGTCGGCCTGCTGTGGTTCTCCCAGGTCTCGCCGGGCGGCACCTACGTCGGCGACGTGCTGTTCCCCTCGATGATCGTCGCGGTCGGACTCGGCTTCGCGTTCGTCCCCGTGACGATCGCCGCGGTCACCGGCACGCGGCCCGACGAGGCGGGACTCGCGTCGGGGCTGATCAACACCTCGCAGCAGGTCGGCGGTGCGCTCGGCCTGGCGATCGCCGCGACGGTCGCGAACTCGACGACGTCGGACGCCTTCGCCTCCGGCGAGCGCGACCGGCTCGTCGCGCTGACCGAGGGCTTCCAGGACGCCTTCCTCGTCTGCGCTGCCTTCGCGATCCTCGGCGCGATCCTCGCAGCTGTCCTGATCTCGTCGCGCGACAGCCGCGCGCACGCGGAGGCGGCCCGTCGCGGCGAGGTTGCGCCGGCGGCGGTCTAGACCCGTCCCGTCGCCTGTCGGCGGCGGCGGGCGAGCGCATCGATCACGACGGCCACGAGCAGCACCGCTCCGGTCACCATGAACTTGACCGACGACTCGAGCGCCAGCAGGTCCATGCCGTTGGAGATCGAGCCGATCACCAAGGCGCCGAGCAGCGCCGTCCAGACCGAGCCGCGGCCGCCGAAGAGGCTGGTGCCGGCGATCACGGGTCCGGCGATCGCCAGCAGCAGGAAGTCGCCGGCGCCCGAGGACTGGTTGACCGCGAGCAGTCGCGAGGCGGCCATGATGCCGCCGACGGCCGCCATCGAGGAGGCGATCGCGAAGACGACGATGCGGATCCGCTTGACCTTGATGCCGGCGCGGCGCGCCGCCTCGTCGTTGCCGCCGACCGCGTAGATGTGGCGGCCGAAGGTCGTCTTGGTCGTGACGAACTGGAACAGGATCACGAAGCCGACGAGGATCAGCGCGGCGAGCGGAACGCCGCGGTCGTCGTTGAGCACGGCGACGGCGGCGACGATCGCCGCGGCGGCCAGCACCAGGCGGATCGCCAGCGTGCTCAGCGGCTGGGTGCGAAGCCCGGCCGCGACCTTGCGCCGCCACGTCAGCAGCGAGACGGCCGCGTAGACCGCGAAGCCGACGATCGCGATCGCCCAGCCGGTCGCGCCGTCGTAGAAGGTGCTAGTCAGGCCGGTGATCTCCGGGTCGGTCATGTTGATCGTCCCGGTCGTGCCGAGGACCTCGAGCTGCGCGCCCTGCCAGGCGAGCAGGCCGGCGAGCGTGACCACGAAAGACGGCACGCCGAACTGAGTGAACACCGAGCCGTGGAACATCCCGATCGCCGTGCCGACAGCCACCGCCGCGGCGATCGCGAGGTACGGCGACCAGCCGTGCTTGACGCTCAGCACCGCCATCACGGCGGCGCACAGGCCGCTGACCGCGCCGACCGAGAGGTCGATCTCGCCGAGCAGCAGCACCAGCACGACGCCCACCGAGACGAGCCCGATCGCGGTGATCTGCAGCAGCAGATTGGTCAGGTTGGTCGCGCTGAGGAAGCGGTCCTCCTGGCTCTGGAAGATCGCCCAGATCACCGCCAGGACGATGATCACGCGCAGCTCGCCGAGGTCGCCCTCGACGAAGCGCCTCAGGAAGCCCTTCATCGGCCTGTCGTCGGGACCGCCGCCGCCAGCCGGCGTCGGCTCCGCGGCTGTCGCCTCGGCCGTCACGCCGTACCCCCGGTCTCGCGCTCCCGCGGCTCGCCGTCGGGCTGCTCGCCCGGCTGGTCGCGGCGCCGCGCGGCGCCCATCACCTCGTCGACCGCCGGGCCGAGCTCGCCGGTGCTCGGGTCGCTCGCGCCGGTGATGGCGCCGACGACCTCCTCGTGCGTTGTCTCCTTGGCGTCGTAGACCGCGGCCACGCGGCCGAGCCGCAGCACGACGATGCGGTCGGCGACCTCGAAGACGTTCGACAGGTTGTGGCTGATCACGACGACGCCGTGACCCTTGTCGCGCAGTCGCTTGATCAGCGCCAGCACCTGTGCGGTCTGGCGCACGCCGAGCGCCGCCGTCGGCTCGTCGAGCAGCACTACCTTCGGCTCGCCGAGCAGCGAGCGGGCGATCGCCACCTGCTGCCGCTGCCCGCCGGACATCGTCCCGACCTCCGAGCGCACGTCGGTGATCGTCACGGCGAGGTTGTCGAGCAGCTCGTGGGCCTGGCGCTCCATCGAGGTCTCGTCGAGCTGGCGCGTGATCGTCGCGAGCCCCACGCTGCGCTCCTCGCGCCCGAGGAACAGGTTCTCGACCACGTCGAGGTTGTCGCAGAGGGCCAGGTCCTGGTAGACGGTCGCGATCCCGAGGTTGACCGCGTCGGTCGGCGTGGAGACCTTCACGGGCCGGCCCTCGAACGCGATCCGGCCGCCGTCGATCGAGTGGATGCCGGCGATCGCCTTGACCAGCGTCGACTTGCCGGCTCCGTTGTCGCCGACGAGGGCGACCACCTCACCCGGTCGCACCTCGAAGTCGACGTCCTGGAGCGCCTGCACCGGGCCGAAGCTCTTGCTGACCTCCTCCAGCGTCAGCACAGGCGCTCCGTCGTTCACCGGATGCCCGCCTCCTCACACGCCTGGCGGTAGCGAGCGGTGCAGATCTGGTCCGCCGTCCAGAACCGGTCCTTGACGATCGTGTCCTGGATGTTGTCGCGCGTCACCGCCACCGGGGTCAGCAGCACCGAGGGCACCTGCTTCTGGCCGTTGTCGACCTCGTCCTCGACGAGGCCGCTCGGCGGGTCCTCGCCACGCACGAGCGCGACCGCGAGCTCGGCGGCCGCCTCGGCCTCCGGCTTGATCGCCTTGTACACCGTCATGTACTGCTCGCCGGTGAGGATCCGCTGGATCGCCGCGAGCTCGGCGTCCTGGCCGGTCGTCGGCCTCGTCTCGGGATCGATCCCCGCCGACTTCATCGCGGCGATCGCGCCGCCGCCGGTGCCGTCGTTGGCGGCGTAGACCCCGGCGAACGCGTTGCGGCCGAGGGCGGTGATCGCCTGCTCCATCTGCTGCTGGGCGCGATCCGGGCTCCAGTCAGGCGTGTCGTACTCCCTGCCGACCTCGAGGTTGCTCTCGTCGATGACGCTGTGCGCGCCCTGCTTGAACAGCTTGGCGTTGTTGTCCGTCGGCGCGCCGTTGATCATCACGATCGTCCCGTCGCCCTCGTCGTCCCGCTCGAGCCTGTCGACGAGGCTGCGGCCCTGGAGCTCGCCGACGCGCTCGTTGTCGAAGGAGATGTAGTAGTCGACGTCGGCGTCGGTGATCAGCCGGTCGTAGCTGACGACGGGAATGTCGGACTGCTTGGCCCGCGCGACGATCGAGCCGGCGGACGCGGCGTCGACCGGGTCGAGGACGAGGACCTCGGCGCCCTTGGTGATCGCCGCCTCGGCCTGTTGCTGCTGCTTGGCGGCATCCTGGTCGGCGTTCGAGTAGATCAGCTCGCAGTCGGGACAGAGCTCGCCGAGCCTGCGCTCGAAGTTCGGCCGGTCCTGGGACTCGTAGCGTGCGGTCTTCGACTCGGGCAAGAGCAAGGCGACCGACCCGCTGCCGCCGGAGCCGCCCGATCCTCCGGAGGAGCCGTCGTCGTCATCGTCGCCGCAGGCGACGAGCGCTCCACCGCTCAGCGCAAGGAGGGCGCTGACGATCAGCGCGCGCCAAGTGGTACTGGTCATGGGAGACCTCCCTAAGTATGTGTGTGGCTGTTCCGCGTCCCCCGTAAGACGAATGCTCTGCTCGCCCCCGGGCCGGTGTCAACGCTCTTCCCCGCGACGGGGAAGCTCAATCACCGTCGCGTGGCGGGAAAGGCAAAGCCGGCGTGTCGGCTTCGTCCAAAGCGGCCACGGCGAGGAAGCAGGCGATGGCGCCGATCAGCATCACCGCTATTCCGAGGCTGCGCAACGGAGCGTCGGAGAAGAACGTGACGCCCGCGCCGAGCGCGGTGACCGCGCCGGCGATCGGCGCCGCCCGCGGCGAGCCGTGGGCATCGGGATCGGCGTTCGCGGCCGCGACGGCGGCGGCCGGAGGCCCCGGCCACGGCGCGGTCGCCGGGTCGAAGCGGCCCGACAACACGAGCCGGAACAGGTAGCCCAGCGAAGGGGCCAGGATCAGCAAGCCGACGGCGAAGCCGATCAGCACCGCGACGATCGTCGCGTCGCCCGCGGCCGCCTGCTCGATCGTCAGGTCGGGCAAGAGGAGGTACGGCTCCTGGGCGAGCCCCCAGCCCGCCACGATCGCCGCCACGGCGGTCGCGGCCGCGACGCGCGCGGCGCTGTAGCGGCGCGTCGCGACGAGCGCGAGCGCGGTCGATCCGGCCGCCGCGGACGCCAGCAGCGCGACCACGCCGGCGCCGCCCGTCAGTCCGTCGTAGACCTCGGGCGCGTCCGAGCTCAGGACGAACGGCCCGGCGATCGCGAGCGCGCCGGCGACGACGCCGGCGGCGAGCGCACGGGCCCGGAACGCGCCGGCGATCTCCTCGGCGCCCATCCGCCGCGCGTCGGCGGCCAGGTAGACGGCCGCGATGTAGGCGGCCGTGGCGACGGCCAGCGTGCCGATCAGCAGTGACGTTCCGTTGAGCCAGCTGGTGATCTCGTCGCCCTCCGCGTTGCCGATCGGCACGCGGCCCGACGCGATCCCGCCGACGACCAGACCCAGCGCGAACGGCGTCAGCACGGAGGAGAGCGCGAACAGCAGGCTGATCGCCCCCTCCTCACGCGGAGTCGAGCTGCCGGCGCGCAGGGCGTAGCCGGCGCCGCGCAGGATGATCCCGACGGCCGCGACGAACAACGGGATCGTCAGCGTCGAGGCGATCGAGGCGAACGCCTGCGGGTAGCAGGTCCAGGCCATCGTCAATACGAAGACCAGCCAGACGTGGTTGGCCTCCCAGACCGGCGCCATCGACCGATGGGTGTGGTCGCGCAGCGCGGCGCCGCGCTCGCCGCGTGCCGTCAGCTCCCAGAAGCCGGCGCCGAAGTCGGCGCCGCCGAGCACGGTGTAGGCGGCGAGACCGACGAGGATCAGGACGATCGGAACCTCAGCCATCGCCGCCTCCCTCGGCCGCCGTCGCGGCGTCCTCCGCGAGCGGGCGCGCCGCCAGGCGGCGCAGGATCCAGATCACCGCCGCGAGCACGCCGGCATAGACGAGCGCCAGCGTGACGTAGCCGACGGGTATGCCGCCGGCCCCGGTGACCGCGTCCTCCGTGCGCATCACGCCGTAGACCACCCACGGCTGGCGGCCGACCTCGGTCGTCACCCAGCCCGCGATCAGCGCGACGACCGACAGCGGCCCGGCGGCGATCGCGGCGCGCCAGAACCAGCGCGACTCGGGTAGCCGCCGCCTGCGAACGCGTACGTAGAGGAAGACGGCGGCGAGCGCGGCGAGCAGCGTGCCGATGCCGACCATCGTCAGGAACGACGCGCGCACGATCCCGACCGGGGGGCGGTCGTCGGGCGGCACCGAGTCGAGCCCGGTCACGGTCGCGTTCGGGTCGTGGAAGGCGAGCAGCGACAGCATGTCCGGTATCTCGATGCCCGGCGGGACGCTGAACGGCGCGCCCTTCGTCGTCTCGCGCAGGTCCTCGAAGGACGCCAGCTTGATCGGCTGCTCCCGCGCCACGCTGCGCGCCGCCCAGTCGCCGACGATCAGCTGGACCGGCGCGGCGATGGCGGCCGCGGTCAGGGCGATCGTCAACGCGGCGCGCACGTAGGCGGTGCGGTTGCCCTTCAGCCACTGCCAGCCGTACACCGAGCCCAGCAGGAAGCCCGCGACGATGTAGGCCGCCACGTACATGTGGACGATCTCGTGGGCGAGGTACGAGTTGCCGAACAGCGCCCCCCACGGATCGACGTCGACGGCCTCGCCGTTCTCGATCCGAAAGCCGCTCGGGTTGTTCATCCAGGCGTTGACGGCGATCACGAAGAACGAGCCGGCGATGCCGGAGACGATCACCGGGATGCCGGTCAGCAGGTGGGTGCGCGGAGGTAGCCGGTCCCAGCCGTAGACGTAGATCGCGATGAAGATCGCCTCGATGAAGAACGAGAACCCCTCGAGCGTGAAGCCGAGGCCGAAGACGTCGCCGAAGGTCGCCATGAAGCCCGGCCAGAGCAGGCCGAGCTCGAAGCTGAGGATCGTCCCGGTGACGACCCCGACCGCGAACAGCGCCAGCATCACCTTCGACCAGCGCCGGGCGAGCGTGCGGTAGACGGGGTTGCCCGTCCGATGATGGCGCCACTCCGCGAAGACGACGAGGGCGGGGAAGGCGACGCCGAAGCAGACCAGCGGGATGTGCGCGATGAATGACATCGCCTGCATCTGGCGGGCCTCCAGCAGGTACTCCTGCTGGACCGGACCGAACGCGGAGGCTGCGAGGTCGATCATTGGCGCCCGGCGAGCGTAGCGCTGGCTGCGGCGCTTCGTCCTGGGCTCTCAACTTCCGGTCTTCAGGCCCGACCTCATTTGCCGATCAGCGCCAGGGGCGTACGACGGTCAGTCGTCGTCTCCACCGCCGTGGCCGCTGTTGTCGTCATCTCCGTCGTGGTCGTCTCCGCCGCTGTGATCGTCGAGGTCGTCATCGCCGCCGTGGCCGCTGCTGTCGTCGTCGAGGTCGTCCGAGCCGTTGCCGGGACCGCTGTTCGATCCGCTGTGGTCGTCGAAGCGGTCGTCGTCTCCGCCGTGGCCGTGGCCGCGTCCGCGGCCTCTGCCGCGATCGTGATCGTCGGCGATGGCGGGGGTCGTCGTGGTGTCGGTGCCGGCGAGGTCGCCGGGGCCTTGATCCGGGGTGCCGTCGTCGTCGCCGGACACGGCGCCCGAGCCGGGGGTTCCGGCTGCGTCGCCGGGGCCCTGGTCGGGTGTCCCGTCGTCGTCGGGGCTGTTCTCGGTCGTCGCGGCGTCGTCGGCGACCGAGGCGTCCTCGACGGTGTTGACGGCCGGGGTGCCGGTCTTGGACTCCGGCACGAGGGTCGAGCCGATGGCGACGGCGGCGACCAGGCCGAGGATCGCGAGCGTGAAGCCCGTTGCGAGGCGCATCTTGCTCATGGCTTGCTCCTTCGGTGGCTTGCTCTCGCAGCGTCGCGTGACCGCGCCCAGCGGCCGACCAGTGGCGGGTAAGGAGTCGGTAAGGGATCGAGGAGGCGCTCTGGGAGCGGACTACAGTGGATTTCGTGGAGCCTGCGGCGGGACGCCCGCGCATCCTGTTCGTGGAGGACGAGCGGTCGATCTCGGAGCCGTTCGCGAAGGCGCTCGCGCGCGAGGGATTCGAGCCGGTGACGGCGCTCACGGCGGCGGAGGCGCTCGCGCTCGGGGAGCGGATGGAGTTCGACCTCGTGCTGCTCGACCTCAACCTGCCCGACGGGGACGGGCGCGACGTGTGTCGCGCGCTGCGGCGCAAGTCCGACGTGCCGATCGTGATGCTGACGGCGCGCGGCACCGAGCTGGACCGCGTCGTCGGGCTCGAGCTGGGGGCCGACGACTACGTCGTCAAGCCGTTCTCGAGCGCCGAGGTGATCGCGCGCATCCGCGCGGTGCTGCGGCGAGCCGGCAAGGGGTCGCCCGCGCCGGCGGCGCCCCAGACGATCGGCGAGCTCACCGTCGATCCGGGCGCGCGACGAGCGTCGCTGGCCGGTAGGGAGCTGGACCTGACACGGCGGGAGTTCGACCTGCTCGCGCGGCTCGTCCGCGACGCGGGCAACGTCGTCACGCGCGAGGAGCTGCTCTCCAGCGTCTGGGACGAGAACTGGTACGGCTCGACCAAGACGCTCGACGTGCATGTCGGGACGCTGCGGCGCAAGCTCGGCGACGAGGCGGACGATCCGACCTACATCCACACGGTGCGCGGGGTCGGCTTCCGGGTGGCGGTGTCATGAGCCGGCGAACGGGTGCGCGCGGGGCCGGGACGCGATGAGCCTGCGCACCGGGCTGCTGCTTGCGATGGCCTACGTGCTGCTGCTGGCGATCCTGGCGCTGGGTGTCCCGCTGGCGCTGAACGTACGCGACCGGGTCGACTCCGAGGTGCGCTCGCAGGCGCGCAGCCAAGCCGACGTGGTGGCTGCGACGGCGTCGGACCTGCTCGGCGACGATCGTGCGCGGCTGGACCAGCTCGCCCGCGTCTCGGCGTCGAGCGTGCGCGGGCGGGTGGTGATCGTCGACCGCCGGGGCGGCGTGCTCGCCGACAGCGCCGGTCCCGCGACGCGCGGACGTGACTATGGCGACCGCCCGGAGATCGCGACGGCGCTCGACGGGCGGTCGGCGCAGGAGACGCGGCGCAGCGACACGCTCGACGAGGATCTGCTGGCGACCGCCGTGCCGATCATCGACGGCGGGCGGCCGGCCGGGGCGGTGCGGGTGACCCAGAGCGTCGACGCGGTCGGCCGGGCGGTGCGCCGGTCGGTGACGGGCCTGGTGCTGCTCGGAGCGGTCGTGCTGATGCTCGGGCTCGCGGTCGGATGGGTGATCGCGCGGCGGATCGCGCGCCCGCTCGATCGGCTCGACGCCACCGCGCGCCGGATCGCCGATGGCGATCTCGGGCGCCGGGCGCCGGTCGAGGGCACCAGCGAGCAGCGCTCGCTGGCGCGCTCGTTCAACACGATGACCGGTCGGCTCGCCGAGGCGCTGCAGGCCCAGCGCCAGTTCGTGGCGGACGCCTCGCACCAGCTGCGCACGCCCCTGACCGGCCTGCGGCTGCGGCTGGAGGAGGCGCGCGCCGAGTCGCGCGACGAGGCCGCGCGCGAGGAGATCGACCACGGGATCGGGGAGGTCGACCGGCTCAGCGCGATGGTCGAGGAGCTGCTCGCGCTCAGCCGCGCCGGCGAGGTCGACGCGCTCGCCGAGGCGCGGACGGTCGATCTCGGCGCGGCGGCCGACGCCGCATGCCGGCGTTGGGAGGGTCCCGCGCGCGATGGCGGCATCGACCTCGCCGTCCGGCACGGCAACGGGGCGCTGCCGGCCCGCTGCTCGCCAGCCGCCCTGGAGCGTGCGGTCGACTCGCTGGTCGAGAACGCGATCCGCTACGCGCCGTCCGGCAGCGCCGTCGAGATCGTCGCCGGCGACGGTCGCGTCGAGGTGCTCGATCGCGGGCCGGGCCTGGCGCCCGGCGAGGAGGAGGCGGTCCTGCGCCGCTTCCACCGCGGCACAGCCGGACGGCGCGGGCCGGCGGGCACCGGCCTCGGCCTGGCGATCGCTCAGGAGCTGGCCGGTACCTGGGGCGGCGAGCTGCGGATCGCCAATCGCGACGACGGTCGCGGCGCACGCGCCACGCTGACCTGGGGTCCCCGATGAGTCGCCGCACCGTCGCGACGTGGACGTCGATCGCTCTGGCGGGGCTCGCCGTCGCCGCTGGCGTGTCGCTGGGCGTGCGGGCACTGACGACAGAGGACGTCGGCCTTACGTCGGAGCCGATCACCGCCGGCGACGAGCTCGCGCCGCCGCCCGATCGCGCTGAGCGGCGGGAGCGCGAGCGGAGCGCGCGGCGAGCGGCCGCGCGTCGCCGTGCGCTGACCCGGCGACGCGACGATCCCACCCCCGCGGCGCCGGCGCCGGTCCCGACTGCCCCGGTCGCGCCCCCGCCGGTCGTCGACGACGGACGCGGCGACGACGATGGCGGCAAGGGTCGCGGTCGCGGACGCAGCGGAGGCGACTCGGGCTCCGACGATTCGGGCTCCGGTCGCTCCGGCTCGGACGATTCCGGCTCGTCAGGCGGCTCCGGCTCCGACGATTCCGGCGGGGGAGACGACGACTAGCCGGTCGGGCCCATGTCACAGGCTCGGGCCGAGATGCAAGTACCGGCAGATCTCGGTCACCTCAACTCGAGGGCTCTCCGGGGAGGGAAGCGATCGGGCCGGGCTGTCGGTCAGCCGACAGCCCGGCGCAGGATGTCGCGCAGCGCGCGCTGATCCTCGCCCGACAGGGCGGCGATCTGGGCCGGCGGCTCGTGCAGGCGCTCGCGGATCCGCTCGTGCATGACGGCGCCGTCGTCGGTCAGGGCGATCAGCTTGACGCGCCGGTCGCGCGGGTTGTCGCGCCGCTCGATGAGGTCGCGCGCCTCGAGCCGGTCGACGATCCCGGTCACGTTCGAGGCGTCGCAGAAGAGCGACTCGGCGAGCACGCTCATCGGCGACTCGGTGCTCGGCTCGAGCATGTAGAGCAGCTTGAGCGCCATCGGCGACAGGTCGAACTCCGCTGCGATCGCGGGGAAGCGCGGCGGCTTCTCGAAGAACACGATCCCGAGCGCCAGGCTCCAGGCCTCGGTGGCGGGGTCGACCCGGGTCGGCGTGCTCATCGCGCCGCCCATGATACCCGAGCTCGACCGATAGTCAATGCACTCGAAGGTCGATAGGGACAAATAGTTGATGGACTCAAGCATCGTGATAGCCTGCGGCGCCATGAGCTCCAGCCCGCACGCCGCCAGCATCGAGGTCGAGGGCCTCGTCAAGCAGTTCAAGAAGGGCCCGCGCGCCGTCGACGGGATCGACCTCCAGGTCGCGCCCGGCGAGATCTACGGCTTCCTCGGCCCCAACGGCGCCGGGAAGTCGACGACCGTCCTGATGCTCACCACGCTGCTGCCGCCGACCGCCGGCTCGGCGCGCGTCGCCGGATGGGAGGTGGCGACCGACGGCGCGCGCGTACGCGAGAGCATCGGCGCCGCGCTCCAGGAGGCCGCCCTCGACCCGTTCCTGACCGGGCGCGAGCACATGCGCCTGCAGACCTCGCTGCACGGCATCCCGAAGGCCGAGCGCATGCGGCGCGGCGACGAGCTGATCGAGCGCGTCGGCCTCTCCGACGCGTCCGACCGCAAGGTCGGCGGCTACTCGGGCGGCATGAAGCGCCGGCTCGACCTCGCGCTGGCGCTCGTCCACGGCCCGCGGATCCTCTTCCTCGACGAGCCGACCACCGGCCTCGACCCGCAGAGCCGGGCGTCGCTGTGGGAGGAGGTCGAGCGGCTTTCGAAGGAGGACGGCGTCACGGTCTTCCTGACTACCCAGTACCTCGAGGAGGCCGACGCGCTCGCCAACCGGGTCGGGATCATCGACCGCGGCAGGATCGTCGCCGAGGGGACGCCCGCGGCGCTGAAGGCCGAGATCGGCGAGCCGAGCCTCGAGGTGGTCCCCGCCGACCCGGATCGGCGCGACGCGATGTCGGCCGTGTTGCAGCGGTTCTCGGCCGGCGGCGACTGCGTCCACCACGAGCACGGCAGCGTCGGCGTGCGGCTGAAGGGTGGAGACGCGGCGATGGCCGACGTCGTCCGCGCGCTCGACGCCGACGGCATCGCCGTCGCCAGCCTGCAGCTGCACGCGCCCACGCTCGACGACGTCTTCCTCGACAAGACCGGCCGCTCGCTCGAGGGATCGGGCGACGGCGAGGATGAGGACGACGGCGCCTATGTGGGCGAGCAGCGCCAGGAGGGAGCGGTCGCTTGAACGTCCGCGCGCGCACCCAGATCTCCGAGCTGGCGCGCCGCTCGCTGGTCCGGACGATTCGCCAGCCGGCGCAGGTCGTGCCCGCGATCACCTTCCCGCTGTTCCTGTTCGCGATCAACGCCGCCGGGCTCGATGCCGCGGCCGGGCTCCCCGGCTTCCCGGCTCCCGACTACCTGACCTGGATCATCGCCGTGCCGTTCATGCAGGCGGGGCTGTTCGCGGTCGCGGGCCTCGGCGCCGACCTGGCGCGCGACATCGAGACCGGGTTCCTCGATCGGCTCGCGCTGACGCCGCTCAGCCGCACCGGCCTGGTCTCGGGCCAGATGGCCGGAACAGTCGCGCTCGGCGTCTTCCAGGGACTGGTCTTCCTCGCCGTCGGCCTGGCGGCCGGCGCCACGTTGGAGACCGGCCTGCCCGGGGCCGTGGTCCTGATCCTGCTCGAGATCGCGATCGTCTTCGCGTTCGGCCTGATCGGCATCACCGCGGCGTTCCGCTTCGGCAACGGCGAGGCGGTGCAGGGCCTGTTCCCGCTGCTGTTCGTCTTCCTCTTCCTCTCGACCATGGCGCTGCCAGCCGACCTGATCCAGCAGGACTGGTTCCGCGCGATCGCCGAGCACAATCCGGTCAGCTTCATCTTCGACGGCATCCGCAGCCTCTTCTACGGCGGCTGGGACGCGACGGCGCTCGCCGAGGCGTTTGGCGTCGCGGCGGCGATCTCGCTCGTGTTCATGCCGCTCGCCGTGCGGGCGCTCAACGCCCGGGTGGTGCGCACGTGAGCGCGCGTAGCCGCTCGGTCGCGCTTGCCATCGGCTGGCGCGGGCTGCACCGGTTCTTCCACGACCCGACGATGGTGATCCCGTCGATGCTGTTCCCGCTGTTCTTCTTCGCGGCGTTCGCCGGCGGGCTGTCGAACGTCAGCAACGTGCCGGGCTTCGACTTCCCGGCGAACTACACGACGTTCCAGTTCGTCTTCGTGCTGATCCAGGCGAGCGCGTTCGGCGGCGTCTTCACCGGCTTCGCGATCGCGCGCGACTTCGAGTCCGGGGTGGGACGGCGGATGATGCTGGCGGCGCCGAACCGGCGCGCCCTGCTGGCCGGCTACGCCCTCGTCGCGCTCGGCCGCGCGCTGTTCATCTGGGTGCTGCTGACGACGCTCGGGCTCGCCGTCGGGATGGAGGTCGCCGGAAGCCTGGTCGACCTCGTCGGCATGTACTCGCTGGCCCTGCTGATCAACCTGACCGCGCTGATGTGGGCGGCCGGGATCGCGCTGCGCTTCCGCTCGCTGCAGGCGGGGCCGCTGATGCAGACACCAGTCTTCCTGATCATCTTCATCGCGCCGGTCTACGTACCTTTCGACCTGCTCACCGGCTGGGTCAAGGCCGCCGCGTCGATCAACCCGATCACGGCGATCGTCGAGGCCGCGCGCGACTTCGTCTCAGGTGTGCCGGCCGACGTGGCGCTCGCCTACGGCGCGGCGATCGGGATGCTCGCCTTCTTCGCCATCTGGGCGCTGCGCGGGCTCGCCAAGGCCGAGGCGGCCGGCGGCTAGCAGCCGCCCGGCCATGTCCCGACCGCCCGCGCCAGCCCGGCGCGATCGAGCTCGCGCCGAGCTTTCCCGGGGCGTCCGGCTACTTGCTCCGACGTAACAGGGCACGCCGCAGCGGCGGGCGGCTGTGGTTGGCCTGGGCGAGCATCGCGTTGACGACGACGAGGCCGACGCCCGACGCGATGTTGGCGGTGCCGAGCGCTCCGAGCATCCGCTGGATTCGTGCGGCCGGCCTCGGCGTCTCCTCGGCGGGAACCGTCCCGCGCTCGATCGGAACAGCGCCCTCGGGCTCGGCCTTCGCCAGCCGGGCTCCCTCGATGCCGCTCGCCACGCCGGTCACGAGCGCGGCGACCGTCAGGCCGTCCTTCGCCTTGGCCAGGTCGCTCTCCTTGCCGGAGAGCCGGTCGGGGCGCGTCTCGGTCAGGCGCGATGCGAACCAACCGGTTGCGACCGCGCCGAGCGAGACCGCATTGATCATGTTGTAGCCGTTCCAGGCAGCGTTGACGACCTTGCCGCGCTCGCGGTGGTCGCTGATCTGGGCAACGGACGGGTTGAGCGCGAACTTGCCGAACATGGTCCCCCCGAGCCAGCTCGCCAAGCCCCAGTCGTGAGCGGCTCTTGCCACGTTGGCCACTGTGTCGTTGGTCATAGGGACCTCCTCGTTGGATGGGTAAGGCGGGTTACCCAGCTCGCCCTCGCCAAACCGTCTTCAAGCTCATCCCTGCGAGTGACCGTCAGGAGACCGCGAGCAGTCGCTTCAGCGTCGCCGCGTTGCGCGGGGCGAATGCCTCCCAGTCGTTGTTGAAGTAGGCGTAGACGTCGATGCCGTCGTCGCGCCAGGCGGCGATCCGCTGGGCCCACCGCTCGATCTCGCTGTCCGAGTAGTTCCCGCGGCGGCCGCGCGAGCCGCGGTGGAGGCGCAGGAAGGCCCAGTCGGCGGTCGGCTCGCCCGCCGGCAGGGGCCGCTCGGGATCGTCACCGAGCACCAGCGCCGCGCCGTGCTGGCGCAGCAGCTCGTAGACCTCGTCGGCGAACCAGCTCGCGTCGCGGAACTCGAGGCAGTGGCGGCCCGGCGGCGCCAGCTCGAGCAGATCGCGGAGCCGCTCGTCGTCGCGCTTGAAGCTGGCCGGCAGCTGCCACAGCACGGGCCCGAGCTTGCCGGCGGGCATCAGCGGCTCGATCCGCTCGTAGAAGCGGGCGATGCCCTTGCCGAGCTGGAAGTCCTTGTCCGGATCGTCGTGCAGCCGCTTGACGTGGGTCAGGTATCGGCTCGCCTTGATCGTGAAGCAGAAGTCGTCGGGCGTATCGGCGACCCAGCGCTCGACGCCCTTGCGCGAGGCGAGCCGGTAGAAGGTCGAGTTGACCTCGACCGTGTCGAAGTGGCGCGCGTACTCGCCCAGCCAGCGCGCCGGCCCCATGCCCTCCGGATACAGCTCGCCGCGCCAGGACTCGTAGTTCCAGCCGGAGCAGCCGATTCGCACCATTTGCGGCTCTTACCCCGTCTCCGCTCTCCAGGAAGCAGACATACAGACTGTATGGTTGCGGCATGGGAACTGTGACGAAGGGCGAGGGGTACGCCGTCGCGCACCTCGACGACATGGGCGACGGGCCCGGGTTTCGCAAGATCCGGCGCGAGCTGGACGTGGCGGAGTTCGGGATCAACGCGATCGTGATGCCGCCGGGCATCGAGTCGAGCTTTCACTTTCATGACCAACAGGAGGAGCTCTACTTCGTCCACGCGGGCGAGCTGGAGATCGAGTTCGGCGACGGGACCGTCCACCGGCTCGGGCCAGGCGGGATGGCGCGCGTCGACGCGGCGACCCACCGCAAGACCCGCAATAACGGCGACGCCGACGCGGTCTACGTCGTCGTCGGCGCCAAGGACGGCTACGTCGGCCGCGACGGCCGCAATCCCGAGGGCGACGACGGCCCTGTGGTGCGCCGGCTCGACGGCTGACCCGCCGGGCGGCAGATGCACGATTGAAGGGTCCAAAGGCTCAGGCAATCGTGCGTCTGGTCGCTTGCGATCGGCGCCGAACTAGGGTGGGCGGCGTGAGCGTGCGGGTCCGGCTGGCGATCGCGGTGCTCGGGGCCGTCGTCGTCGGCGCCGTGCTCGCGCGCGCCGGCGACGGGCGACCGCTGCCCCGGGCTGCCGACTGCCCGATCTTCCCGGCGTCGAGCCACTGGAACCAGCGTGTCGACCGCCTGCCGGTCCATCCTCGCTCGGACGCGATCGTGCGAGCTGTCGGGCACGGTGAGAATGCGCACGCCGACTTCGGCTCGGGGCGCTGGGACGGCGGGCCGATCGGCATCCCATACGTCATCGCGGGCCGCGACCAGCCGCGTGTGCCGGTCCGCTTCCAGTACGCGTCGGAGTCCGACCGCGGCTCGTATCCGATCCCGCGCGACGCGCCGGTCGAGGGTGGTCGCCGCGCCGACGGCGACCGTCACGTGATCGTCGTCGACCGCGACCGCTGCGTGCTGCACGAGCTCTACGCCGCCTACCCGCTCGACGGTGGCCGTCGCTGGCGAGCTGGCTCGGGCGCGCGCTGGGACCTGCGCTCGAACCGCCTGCGGCCGCGCGGCTGGACGTCCGCCGACGCCGCCGGCCTGCCGATCCTGCCCGGCCTGGCTCGCTATGACGAGGTTCGCCGCGGTCGCATCGACCATGCGCTGCGAATCACGGTGCCGCGCACCCGCAGGGCGTTCGTCTACCCGGCGCGTCACTTCGCCTCCGACTCGGACGACCCGAGCCTGCCGGCGATGGGCCAGCGGGTGCGCCTGCGGCGCGACTTCGACGCTTCCCGCTTCCCGCCCCAGGCCCGGGTCGTCCTGCGCGCGCTGAAGCGCTACGGCGCCCTGGTCGCCGACAACGGGTCGGCCTGGTACGTCTCGGGCGCGCCGTCGCCCGGCTGGGACAACGACGACCTGCACTCGCTGCACCGCGTCCGCGGCGGCGACTTCGAGGTCGTCGACACCTCCTCGCTGCCGCGACCGCGGCGCTGACCACCGCGAGCGAAGGATCGTTGGGGTCATGACCCCAACGATCCTTCGGGCGTCCGGCGGGGACCGGGCCAGGCGGCCGGCGCGCGGTTACGGTTGACGCGATGACCGACACACGCGAGGTCGATGTCGCAATCGTGGGGGCCGGCCTCGCCGGGCTGGTGGCGGCTCGCGACGTGCGGGCGGCCGGCGCGTCGGCGCTGGTGGTCGAGGCGCGCGACCGCGTCGGCGGGCGGCTGCTCAACGAGTCGCTCGGCGACGGCGTCGTGGTCGAGGTCGGCGGGCAGTGGATCGGGCCGACGCAGGACCGGATAGCCGCGCTGGCGCGCGAGGTCGGCGTCGGCACCTTCCCGACGTACGCCACAGGCGAGAACGTCATCGAGTGGCGCGGCGCGCTGCGCCGCTACCGCGGCACGATTCCGCGGATCAACCCCATCGTGCTGCTCGACGTGCTGCGCGCCCAGCGCCGGCTCAACCGGATGGCGGCGACGGTGCCGCTCGACAGGCCGTGGCTGGCGCCGAAGGCGTCGACGTGGGACCGGCAGACCGCCCACACCTGGCTGCGCCGCAACGTGCTGACGCGCGCCGGGCGCGATCTCCTGCAGCTCGGCACCGAGGCGGTCTGGGCGGCTCAGCCCGAGGACGTCTCGCTGCTGCACATGCTCTTCTACATCCATTCGGCGGGATCGCTGGAGCGCCTGTTCGACACCGAGGGCGGCGCCCAGCAGGACCGCTTCGTCGGCGGCTCGCAGCGGGTGCCGATCGCGCTGGTCGAGCGGCTCGGCCCGGACGCGCTGGTCGAGGGCGCGGCGGTCCGCCGGATCGGGCACGGGCCGGACGGTGTGACGCTGCACGCCGAGCGCGTCGCGGGCCCGGCCGAGCGCGCGGGCGGCCGCCCGGGAGCGGCGCCGGGCGATCGGGTGATGGTTCGCGCCCGCCGCGCGATCGTCGCCATCGCCCCGACGCTCGCCGGGCGGATCGTCTACGACCCACCGCTGTCCGGCCACCGCGACCAGCTCACCCAGCGGATGCCGCTCGGGACGGTCGCCAAGTGCATGGCCGTCTACGACGAGCCGTTCTGGCGCGCCACCGGCCTCTCGGGCCAGGGCACCAGCGACAGCGGCCCGGTCAAGCTGACCTACGACAACTCGCCGCCGGGCGGCCGCCCCGGCGTCCTGCTCGGCTTCCTCGAGGGCCGCCAGGCGCGCGAGCTCGGCCGCATGTCCGCGGAGGACCGTCGCGCCGCGGTGATCGGCTGCTTCACCCGCCTCTTCGGTCCTCGAGCGGCGAGGCCCGAGGCCTACGTCGAGCGCCTCTGGGCCGAGGAGGAGTACTCGCGCGGCTGCTACGGCTGCCACCTCCCGACCGGCGCCTGGACCGCCTACGGCGAGGCGCTGCGGGCGCCGATCGGCCCGCTGCACTGGGCCGGCGCCGAGATCGCCGAGGTCTGGTCGGGCTACATGGACGGCGCCGTCCGCTCCGGCGAGGCGGCGGCGCGCGAGGTGCTCGCCGCGCTGTGACGCGCTGGTGGGACAACGCGGCGATCTACCAGATCTACCCGCGCTCGTTCCAGGACTCCGACGGCGACGGGGTGGGGGACCTGCGCGGGATCGAGCGCCGGCTCGATCATCTGGTCGACCTCGGTGTCGACGGCTTCTGGCTGTCGCCGATCCATCCGTCGCCGCTCGCCGACTTCGGCTACGACGTCGCCGACTACACGGCGATCGATCCGGTCTACGGCACGCTCGACGACTTCGACCGGCTCGTCACGGCGGCGGGCGAGCGCGGGCTGCGCGTCCTAATGGATCTCGTGCCGTGCCACACCTCGATCGAGCACCCGTGGTTTCGCGAGCACCGCGACTGGTACGTCTGGGCCGACGGTCGCGACGACGGGCCGCCGAGCAACTGGCGCTCGGTCTTCGGCGGGTCGGCGTGGTCGCGCGATCCCGACGGCGGTCCACGCTGGTACCTGCACAGCTTCTATCCAGAGCAGCCCGATCTCGACTGGCGCAATCCCGATGTCGTGGCGGCGTTCGCCGAGATCGTCCGCTTCTGGCTCGATCGCGACGTCGCCGGCTTCCGCGTCGACGCGATCGACCGGCTGGTCAAGGACGAGCAGCTGCGCGACGACCCGTTCGCCGGCGCGCCGTTCGCGCTGCCCCTGCCGGAGGAGTACGCCCAGCTCGACCATCTCCATTCGCGCAACCGTCCGGAGATCGCGGCGGCGCTGGCGAGCCTGCGCTCGGCCGCGGGCGACGCGCTGCTGGTCGGCGAGGTCTACCTGCCGGCGGCGCAGACCGCTCCCTATCTGGAGTCGCTCGACGCGGTCTTCGCCTTCGAGCTGTTCCACGCGCCGTGGGAGGCGGAGGCGCTCGAGGCCGCGATCGAGGCGCAGCTCGCGCTGCCCGGGACGGCGGCCTGGGCGCTCTCCAACCACGACTTCCCGCGCCTGCCCGATCGCTATGGCGAGCAGGCCGTCGGCGATGCCGCGCACCTGATCTGCTCGCTGCCCGGGATCGCCTTCATCTATCAGGGCGACGAGATCGGGATGCGCGACGGGCCGGGACACGACCCGCCCTACGACCGCGCCGGTCGCGACGCCCACCGCCATCCGATGCAGTGGGACGCGACGCCCAACGGCGGCTTCACGACCGGCGAGCCGTGGCTCCCGCTCGTCGACCCAGCCGAGCGCAACGTCGCCAGCCAGCGCGACGACCCTGAGTCGTTGCTGTCGCTGTACCGCGACCTGCTCGCCTGGCGGCGCAAGCAGCGCGAGCCCGCCGGCTGACGCCCCCGCGAGGGCCGGCGCCGTCGTTTGTGACGACGTGCACACGGGTAACTGCTCGACTGAGATGGTGCGACCCAGAGGGCAGCGGTGACGCGCCGGCCGTCGATCGCCGTGGCGGTCGCGGCACTGGCGACACTCAGCGGTTGCGGGATCGGCGGCGACGAGGCAGGCGGCCCTCGCACCGTCAACTGGTACGCCTTCAACGAGCCCGGCGGCGCCTATGAGCAGTCGATCGCCGACTGCAACGAGCAGGCCGACGGCCGCTACCGGATCGAGTACGTGCGGCTGCCGACCGACGCCAACCAGCAGCGAGAGCTGGTCGTGCGCCGGCTCGCCGCCGAGGACGACACCGTCGACCTGCTGAACATGGACGTGCCGTGGACGGCGGAGTTCGCCGAGGCCGGCTGGATCGTGCCCTGGACCGGCGAGCGCAGGCGCACCGCGGAGCGGGGACGGCTCGAGGGCCCGCTCGAGTCGGTGACCTACCAGGGCCGGATCTGGGCGATTCCCTACACGTCGAACACCCAGCTGCTCTGGTACCGCAAGGACCGCGTGCCGAAGCCGGGGGCGGGCTTCACCTGGGACGAGATGATCGACCGGGCGGTGAGCAACGGCACTCAGATCGAGGTGCAGGCACGCCAGTACGAGGGCTTCACCGTGTGGATCAACGCCCTGATCGCCGGCGCCGGCGGCCAGCTCGTCGACGCGCGGGGCGAGGACGTCGTCGACGACACCGCCAGGACCGCCGCCGAGATCGTCGGCAAGCTCGCGAGATCGTCGGCGGCGCCGCCCGGCATGTCGACCAACGCCGAGGACGAGGCGCGGCTCGGCTTCGAGTCCGGCCGCTCCGATTATCAGGTCAACTACTCGTTCATCTATCCGAGCGCCGCCGAGGTCAGCGAGGACTTTCAGCGCAACATCGGCTGGGCGCGCTACCCGCGCAGCGTCGAGGACCGCGAGAGCCGGCCGCCGCTCGGCGGCTTCAACCTCGGCGTCGGCGCCTTCTCGAGCAAGAAGGACCTCGCGTTCGCGGCGGCCGAGTGCCTGGCGAGCGAGGACAACCAGCTCGTGGCGGCCGAGAAGGGCGGCCTGGCGCCGTCGAGCGAGGCGGTCTACGACCGGCCGGCGCTGAAGAAGGCGTTCCCGTTCGCCGACCTGCTGCGCGAGTCGATCGACCAGGCCGGGCCGCGGCCGGTGACGCCCGCGTACACCGACATCTCGCAGGCGATCCAGAAGACCTTCCACCCGCCCGCGGACGTCGACCCCGACACGATCGTCGACCAGCTGCGCGAGCGGATCGACAAGGCCGCCGAGGGGGGCATCTTCTGATGGAGGCGGCGAGCGTTCCCGAGGCGCAGATCGCGCCGCAGGCGCCGCGCAAGACGGGCGGCGCGACCGACCGCGCGAAGTCCGAGCGGCGGCTCGCCTACATGCTCTGCGCGCCGGCGGTGATCGCGATGCTGCTCGTGACCGGCTATCCGATCGGCTACGCCTTCTACCTGTCGCTGCAGAAGTTCGACCTGCGCTTTCCCGACGAGAAGGAGTTCGTCGGCTTCCAGAACTACGTCGACGTGCTGACGTCGAGCACCTGGTGGAGCGACGTCGGAACGACGCTGATCATCACCGTCGCCTCGGTGGCGATCGAGCTGGTGCTCGGGATGGCGATCGCGCTGGTGATGCACCGCGCGATCTTCGGGCGCGGCGCCGTGCGCGCCTCGGTGCTGATCCCGTACGGGATCGTCACGGTCGTCGCGGCATTCGCGTGGCGCTACGCCTTCGACCCGACCAGCGGCTTCGTCCAGCAGCTGCCGCTGATCTCCGACACTTGGGCGCCGTTCAACGAGCGCGGCAGCTCGCTGTTGGTGATCATCCTGACCGAGGTCTGGAAGACGACCCCCTTCATGGCGTTGCTGCTGCTCGCCGGCCTGGCGCTCGTTCCCGGCGAGCTGCACGAGGCGGCGAAGGTCGACGGCGCCAACGCGGTCCAGCGCTTCTACCGGATCACCCTGCCGCTGATGCGGCCGGCGATCCTCGTGGCGCTGCTGTTCCGCACGCTCGACGCCTTCCGCGTCTTCGACACCGTCTTCATCCAGACGGCCGGGGCCAACGGCACCGAGACCGTGTCGATCCTCGGCTACAACGTCCTGATCAACCGGGTCAACCTCGGCCTCGGGTCGGCGGTCTCGATCCTGATCTTCATCGCGGTGATCCTGATCGCGGCGTTCTTCGTCAAGGTGCTCGGGACGAGCACCGCACAGCAGCGGGGGGAGGCCTGAGCGATGGTCGACTCGGCACGCGAGCGGGTGCTCTGGGGAATCGGGATCCTCGTCGTCCTCTTCTATGCGCTGATCCCGGTGCTCTGGATCGCCTCGCTGTCGATCAAGCCGGTCGACAAGCTGACCGACCGCAAGTTCTTCAGCGGCGAGATCTCGTTCGACAACTACGACTCGATCTTCGGGGACGACACCTTCACCGCCGCGCTCGTCAACTCGATCGGCATCGCGCTGATCGCGACGCTGATCTCGATCGCGCTCGCCGCGATGGCCGCCTACGCGCTGTCGCGGCTCGACTTCGCCGGCAAGGCGGTGATCCTCTCGGGCGCGCTCGCGGTGGCGATGTTCCCGCCGATCTCGATCGTCGGCTCGCTGTTCGACATGTGGCGCTCGATCGGCCTCTACGACACGTGGGCTGGGCTGATCATCCCCTACATGACGTTCACGCTGCCGCTGGCGATCTACACGCTGTCGGCGTTCTTCCGCGAGATCCCGTGGGAGCTCGAGCAGGCGGCCCAGGTGGACGGCGCGACCCCGTTCCAGGCGTTCCGCAAGGTGATCGTGCCGCTTGCCGCGCCGGGCGTCTTCACCGCGTCGATCCTCGTCTTCATCTTCGCCTGGAACGACTTCATCTTCGCCAACACGCTGACGTCGACCGACAACGCGCGCACGGTGCCGGCGGCGCTCGCCTTCTTCACCGGCGGCTCGCAGTTCGAGCAGCCGATCGGCGCGATCTCGGCGGCGGCGGTGGTCGTGACGGTGCCGATCATCGTGATGGTCCTGATCTTCCAGCGCCGAATCGTCGCGGGGCTGACGGCCGGAGCCGTCAAGGGGTAGAGCGAGCGGGAGAGCGAAGCGCCCGGCGGGTGCGCACGAGAGATTTCGGGTAAGGAGAGAGACATGGCCAAGATCACCTTCGACGGAGTCACCAAGCGCTATCCCGACGGCTACGAGGCCGTCAAGGACATGGATCTCGAGATCCAGGACGGCGAGTTCATGATCCTCGTGGGCCCCTCGGGCTGCGGCAAGTCGACCGCGCTCCGGATGGTCGCCGGGCTCGAGGACATCAGCGAGGGCGAGCTGACGATCGGCGACGAGGTCGTCAACCAGAAGGCGCCGCGCGACCGCGACATCGCGATGGTCTTCCAGAACTACGCGCTCTACCCGCACATGACCGTGCGCGACAACATGGGCTTCGCGCTCAAGCTGCACGGCGTCGACAAGGGCGAGATCGACGAGCGAGTCGAGGAGGCGGCGAAGATCCTCGACCTCACCGAGCACCTCGACCGCAAGCCCGCCAACCTCTCGGGCGGCCAGCGCCAGCGCGTCGCGATGGGGCGGGCGATCGTCCGCGACCCCTCCGCCTACCTGATGGACGAGCCGCTCTCGAACCTCGACGCGAAGCTGCGCGTGCAGATGCGCACCGAGGTGTCGCGGATCCAGAGCCGCACCGACACGACGACGATCTACGTCACCCACGACCAGACCGAGGCGATGACGCTCGGCGACCGCGTGGCGGTGATGCGCGCAGGCGTGCTGCAGCAGGTCGACACGCCGATGGAGCTCTACAACCGGCCGAAGAACCTGTTCGTCGCCGGCTTCATCGGCTCGCCGGCGATGAACTTCATGCCCGCGACCGTCGAGGGCGACACCGTCAAGCTGCCGATGGTCGACGTGCGGCTGCCCGACGAGCTGCGCCAGCGGCTCGCCCAGGACGGCGGCAGCCGTGAGCTGATCGCGGGCATCCGGCCCGAGAACTTCGAGGACGCCGCCCTGCTCGGCGACGAGGCCCGCTCGCGCGGCGCCACCTTCAAGGCCAAGATCGACCTCACCGAGTCGATGGGCTCGGAGATCTACGCCCACTTCAGCGTCACCTCGGACAAGTCGATCGAGTCCGACGAGCTGCGCGAGCTCGCCGAGGACTCCGGCGCGGGCGAGGTGCCCGGCGGCGGCCAGGAGGGCGACATCGTCGCCCGCCTCGCGGCTGAGAGCCAGGTCCGCAGGAACGACGAGGCCGAGCTCTTCATCGACGCCTCCCACATCCAGCTGTTCGACCCCGAAGACGGCTCGTCGCTGACCGCGGGCTAGCGCAGCGCGCGCAGCTGCGCCGCGGTGGCGCGGCGCAGGTCGAGGTCGTGGCCGACCTCGGGGACGACCTCGGTGACGTAGGCGTCGATGTCGCTCTGGCCTTGGGCGCGGGCGACGGCTACACGATGGTGGCCGTCCTCGACGAAGTGGGCGTTGGCGATCCGGTAGACGCGGATTGGCGGCATCGACTCCCCGCGGCGCTTGGCGACGGCGATGCGCTCGAAGCGCCCGCGGGGGCGGCTCGAGGTGGGCCGGAAGCCGCGGTCGAACTCGCGGCCGCGGTCGACCGTGCCGACGATCGAGTCGAGCGCGATCGACTTCAGGCCGAGCCGGCGCTCGCCGCGGCGACCGAGCGCCTCGACCACCTCCTCGAACGGCAGGATCGCGACGCGCTCGCCGGGGCGGCCGCGCAGCCGGTTCGCAAGTCGCGCCAGCGCCCGGCGCCGGCGGGCGCGGGAGAAGTCGAATTGCGCGTCGGTCTGCGGAAAGCCGGTGTCGCGGGGCACTGAGCACCATCTACCCGACGTGGAGAGGGCGACGCACCCGTCCTCGCGGCTGAGCGAACGATCCTTGGGGTGATGGCCCCAAGGATGCTTCGGGCGGCGGCCGGGCGCCGCTTCGTGCGAGGGTTCCGGCCGATGGCGCGCTGCTTCGTCACGCGAGAGATCCCGGGGACCGCGATCGACCGGCTGGCCGCCGAGCACGAGGTCGACGTCTGGCCGCAGCGGCTGCCGCCGACGCGCGAGCAGCTGCGCGAGCGCGTCGCGGAGGCCGAGGGGCTGCTCTGCATGCTCACCGACCCGGTCGATCGCGGGCTGATCGAGGCGGCGGCGAACCTGCGAGCGATCTCGACCTACGCCGTCGGCACCGACAACATCGACCTCGCGGCCGCGAGCGAGCGCGGCATCCCGGTCGGCCACACGCCCGACGTGCTGACCGAGACCAGCGCGGATCTCGCACTGGCCCTGATGCTCGCCGCGATGCGGCGCATCCCCGACGGCGATGCCGAGGTCCGGGCGGGGCAGTGGCTGACCTGGGAGCCGGCGCGGCTGCTCGGCCACGACCTGCACCGCGCGACCGTCGGGATCGTCGGCCTGGGGCGGATCGGCCGTGCCGTCAAGCGGCGCGCCGAGGGCTTCGGCGCGCGTGTCGTCCACAGCGGACGCACCGATGGCGTGCCGGTCGAGCAGCTGCTCGAGGAGTCGACCGTCGTGACTCTCCACTGTCCCCTGACCGAGCAGACGCGCGGGCTGATCGGCGAGGGCGCGCTGCGGCGGATGCGCGACGACGCCTACCTCGTCAACACCGCGCGCGGTCCGATCGTCGACGGCGACGCGCTGTGCCGCGCGCTCCGCGAGGGCTGGATCGCGGGCGCCGCGCTCGACGTCACCGACCCCGAGCCGCTCCCAGCCGACCATCCGCTGCTCGGCGCGCCGAACCTCGTCGTCGCGCCCCACCTCGGCTCCGCCTCACACGAGACGCGCGGCGAGATGGCCGACATGGCCGTCGACAACCTGCTCGCGGGACTGCGCGGCGAGCGGCTGCCGCAGCGGGCGAACGGCTGACATGGCCTCCGTGTCGCGGGTCGGCTGGGAGACTTGGATCCCATGAACCTCGGATTGCGGGACAGGGCCTGCGTGATCACCGGCGCGAGCCGTGGAATCGGCTTGGCGACCGCCAGGCTGCTCGCGGCCGACGGGGCGCGGTCGCTGCTCGTCGGCCGCTCCGAGCGAGCGCTCGCGGCTGCGGCGGCGGAGTGTGGCGACCGGGTTGAGATCCTCGTCCTCGACGTCACCGACCGCGATGCGGGAGAGCGCGTCGCGGCGACCTGCGAGCAGCGCTTCGGCCGCATCGACGCGCTCGTCAACAACGCCGGGACGACGAAGATGGTCGCGCTCGACGAGCTCGGCGACGCCGACTGGCAGGAGCAGTGGGAGTTGAACGTGATGGCCCCGATGCGGCTGATGCGCGCCGCCGCTCCGCGGATGGCCGCCGCCGGCTGGGGCCGGATCGTCAACGTCTGCTCGTCGTCGGGCAAGCGCCCCTCGCAGCGCAACGCCGCCTACTCGGTGACCAAGGCCGCCCAGCTGTCGCTGTCGCGCACCTATGCCGACGCCTTCGCCTCCGAGGGAGTCCTGGTCAACGCCGTCGCTCCGGGCGTCGTCGGGACCGGGCTGTGGCTCGACGAGGGCGGTCTCGCCGATCAGGCGGCGGCTCGGCAGGGCGCAGACCGCGAGCACGTGATCGCGGGCCTCGGCGAGAAGATCCCGCTCGGTCGGATCGGCACCGCCGACGAGATCGCGGCGGTGATCGCCTTCCTCTGCTCCGAGCGCGCCTCGAACGTCGCGGGGGCGGCGTGGAGCGTCGACGGCGGCACCGTTCCGACGATTCTCTGAGCGTCGTCGCGCCGCGTCGCTCGTCCGCCGCCGCGCCGCCTAGCCTGATGGCGGTGTCGACCTCCGCCTCCTATACCGTCCGCCGCTCCGACCGCGCCCGCCGAGCTCGCGTCCAGGTGACCGCGGACGGCGTCGAGGTGATCGTCCCGCGCCGGCTGCCGCTCGGCGAGGTGGAGCCGTTCGTCGCCTCGAAGCGGGCTTGGATCGAGCGGACGCTGCTGCGGATGCGGGCGGTGGAGGCGGAGCGTCCGCGCCCACGGCTCGAGGACGGCGGCGAGGTCCCCTTCCTCGGCGAGCGGCTGCGGCTGCGCGTGCGCGTCGAGTCGGGACGGCGGCGCGCGCATGTGGCGCGTCGCGGCGACGAGCTGCTCGTCGCCGTCGCCGAGGATGGCTCAGCGGCGATCCGCGCCGCGCTCGAGCGCTGGTATCGCGGGCAGGCCCGCACCGAGGTGAGCCGCCGTCTCGACGACGCCGTGGCCCGTGTCGGCCAGTCCTATGCCGGACTGCAGATTCGCGGCCAGCGCACGCGCTGGGCGAGTTGCTCGTCGAAGGGCGCGATGAGCTTCAACTGGCGCCTGCTGCTGGCCCCGCCGGAGATCCTCGACTACGTCGTCGAGCACGAGGTCGCCCACCTCGAGATCCACGACCACTCGCGGCGCTTCTGGGACCTGCTCGCCGCTCGCCGGCCCGGCTGTCGCGAAGAGGAGCGCTGGCTGCGCCGCAACGGCGGCACGCTCAGGCTCGACTAGAGTGCGCGGCCGTGAGCGCACCGGCGATCGAGGTCTCCGACCTCCGCAAGAGCTATGGCGACGTCGACGCCGTCCGCGGCCTCTCCTTCGAGGTCGGGCGCGGTGAGGTCTTCGGCCTGCTCGGTCCCAACGGCGCCGGCAAGACCACGACGGTCGAGATCCTCGAGGGCTATCGGCGGCGCTCCGGCGGCAGCGTCAGCGTGCTCGGCCACGACCCCGAACGGCGCGAGCGCGAGCTGCGCCAGCGCGTCGGGATCGTGCTCCAGAGCTGTGGCTTCTACCCCCGCCTGACGGTGCGCGAGGCGGTCGGCCACATGGCCAAGGCGTATCCCGAGCCGCTCGACGCCGACGAGGCGATCGCGCTCGTCGGGCTCGAGGAGCGGGCCGACGTTCGCGCCGGCAAGCTCTCGGGCGGCCAGCAGCGGCGGCTCGACCTCGCGCTGGCGCTCGTCGGCGACCCCGAGCTGGTCTTCCTCGACGAGCCGACCACCGGCTTCGATCCCGCCGCCCGCCGCGACGCCTGGGAGGTCGTGCGCCGGCTGCGCGAGCTCGACAAGACGGTGCTGCTGACGACCCACTACCTCGACGAGGCGCAGGTCCTCGCCGACCGCGTCGCGATCGTCAAGGACGGCGTCGTCGTCGCCGAGGGGCCGCCGTCCGACCTGACTCCCGAGTCCGGCGGCTACCGCGTCTCCTATGTCTCCGGCGGGCGCCGCGTCGAGCACCGGACCGAGGACCCGACCGACCTGCTGCACCGCCTGACCGGCGACGCGCTCGGCCGCGGCGAGCGGCTCGAGGGCCTCGAGGTCGCCCGGCCGACGCTCGAGGACGTCTACCTGGAGCTCACCGCCGAGGCCGCGGGCGAGCTGATCCCGCCGATCGAGCCCGAGGACGGGGCATGAGCGGCGTCGCGCTGGCCTGGCAGCAGTTCCGCATCGAGCGCAAGCTCTTCTGGCGCAACCCCAGCGCCGCCTTCTTCAGCTTCATCCTCCCGCTGACGCTGCTGCTGCTCGTCGCCTCGGTGTTCGCCGACGACCCGAGCGAGCTGGACGTCCTGATCCCGGGCGTCGCGGGGATGAGCGTGATGGCCACGACGTTCAACGCGATGGCCTACAACCTGACCTTCCTGCGCGAGCAGGGGATCCTCAAGCGGATGCGCGGCACGCCGATGCCGACCGGCTCCTACTTCGCCGGATTCCTCGGCAACGCGGTGGCCAACGCCTTCGTCCAGGTCGGCCTGGTGATCGTCGTCGGACACCTCCTCTACGACGTCGCCTGGCCCAAGGACTGGCTCGAGCTGGCCGTCTTCACCGCCGTCGGCGTCGTCACCTTCGGCTCGCTCGGCATCGCCCTGTCGCACGCAATCCCGAACTTCGACTCGGCATCGGCATACGTAAACGCCCTCTTCCTGCCGGCGATCATGATCTCCGGCGTCTTCTACTCGAGCGACTCGCTGCCGGCGGGTCTCGCCGCGGTCGCCGAGGCGCTGCCGCTCAAGCCCGTCATCGACGGCTTCTCCGACGCGATCGTCACCGGTCAGGGCCTCTCGCACGAGCTCGGCGCGCTCGCCGTGCTGGCGCTCTGGGGCGCCGCCGGCCTGGTGCTGGCGATCCGCGGCTTCCGCTGGGAGAGATAGGTAGCTGCGGTGCTCGCTGGACCTCGCTCCGGCGAGGGCGCGAGCGCGGCGATGGGACCGGTCCAGCTGCGCGCCTCCGCTTCCGCTGCGCTCTGCCTTTACTGGTTATGCCCCGGCGCCGGCGGCGCCTCTGCCCTCTCCCGCCGCGAAGCGCTGGGCTCCGGCGAGCGCGTCGGCGTAGGTGGCGTGGGCGGACTCGGCCTCGAGGGCGAGTCCGTGCTCGAGTGGGAGGCCGAGGCCCGCGATCGCGGCGCGGCGGTCGGCGAGCATCGTCTGCTGGGGGAAGGCGGCGAGGGCCTCGGCCATCTCGAGTGCCCGCTCGAGCGGGGCGGCTGCGATCTCGGTCAGCATGCCGATCGCGAGCGCCTCGTCGGCGTCGAAGACGCGTCCGGTGAGCGTGATGTCGAGCGCCCGGCCGAGCCCGACGATCCGCGGCAGCCGCTGCGTGCCGCCGTCGATCAGCGGGACGCCGAAGCGGCGCTCGGTGAAGCCGAAGCGCGACCCGGCCGTGGCGATCCGTAGGTCGCACCAGAGCGCCAGCTCGAGTCCGCCTGCCAGGCACCAGCCCGAGATCGCGGCGATCGTCGGCTTCGACGGCGTCAGGCGGGTGAAGCCGAGCGGTCCGTCGGGCGAGTCGAGCCGTGGCCCCAACGTCTCGATCGCCTTCAAGTCCGCTCCCGCGCAGAACGCCTCGTCGCCGGCGCCCGCGAGCACCATCGCGCGGGCTCCGTCGTCGTCCTCGAAGCGGCGGTAGGCGTCGTAGAGCAGCTCCGCGGTGGCGCCGTCGACGGCGTTGCGGCGCTCCCGGCGGTCGATCGTCACGATCGCCGCGGCCCCGCGCCGCTCGTAGGTCACCTGGTCGGCGTCGACGGCCATCGCGGCACGCACTCTAGTCGGCGCGCCTTCTGCCCCCGAAATAGCAGCGACCCCGTGCGGGGAAGCCGGGGCCGCGTGCCGTGGGGACTGCACGACCGATGGTCGCGTAGCTACTGCTACCCGATGTGAAGCTTCTGGGAACTACCAGCCGACGATGTCGCGCACCTTGGTCGCCTTGCGCTGCTCCTTGCGCTTGTCGAGCGCCGACTGCAGCCAGGAGAGCAGGGTGACCAGCAGTGCGAAGAAGACGACGACGCCGAGCGAGAAGAAGGTGATGATCTTGTCGTCGGTCTCACCGACGAGACCCTCGCCGTTGTCGCTCGCGAAGGCAGGGACCGCGTAGAGCAGCCAGGTCGACAGGGCGAGGCTTGCGAGGAGGACGATCCGGACCTTCATTCGGCGTGCGAGTCTACCGGCTGGGGTGGCGTGTGCGCCGGCCAATAGGGTTCGGCGGCCGTGTCGCTGATCGAGGCCATCGTCCTGGGCGTCCTGCAGGGGCTGACCGAGTTCCTACCGATCTCCTCCAGCGCCCATCAGCTGATCGTCCCGGCGATGCTCGGCTGGGACGACCCGGGCGCGGCCTTCACCGCGGTGACGCAGCTCGGCACCGAGGCGGCCGTGCTGATCTACTTCCGCAGCGACATCTGGTCGATCGCGACGGTTTGGGCGCGATCCCTCTCCCGACCGGTGCTGCGATCGACCGCCCACGCGCGCATGGGCTGGTACCTGATCGTCGCGACGATCCCGATCGGCGCCCTCGGGCTGACGTTCGAGAGCCAGATCGAGCACGGCGCGCGCGATCTCTGGCTCGTGGGCAGCGTGCTGATCGTCTTCGGCCTGGTGCTCGCCTATGCGGACCGCGTCGGCAGGCACGAGCGCGAGCTGGGCGAGATCTCGACGCGTGACGGCGTCCTGATCGGGCTCGCGCAGTCGCTCGCGCTGATTCCGGGCGTGTCGAGGTCCGGCGCGACGATGAGCGCCGGTCTGCTGCTCGGCCTCGAGCGGGCGGCGGCGGCGCGCTTCTCGTTCCTGCTGGCGGTTCCGGCCGTCGTGCTGAGTGGGCTGTTCCAGCTCACCGGTGTCCTGTCGGGCGAGGAAGGCCAGGGGGAGCCGCTCGGCTACATCGCGCTGGCGACGGCGATCTCGTTCGTGGTCGGCTACGGCGCGATCGCGTGGCTGCTCCGCTACCTGACAACCCACTCGGTGAATCTCTTCGTCGCTTACCGGATCGTCCTCGGGGCGCTCGTGCTCGCGCTGACGGCGGCCGGCGCGATCCAGTCGCCGGGCTAGGATCGGGCTGTGAGCCTGGCCTGGAAGTTCGCCGCGATCGCGCTGGTCGCGCTGGTGCTGACCGCTCTGCCGGGCGGCGACAGCGCGCTCGACCTGCTGTTGACGGCGCTGTCGATCGCCTTCTTCACCGCGATCGCCCTGCTCGGGTACCGGCTGTTCCGCCAGTTTCGGTTCGAGCTCGAGAACCTGCCGGACGCCAACCGCGCGGTGCTCTACGGGTCGATCGGTCTCGCCTTCCTGACCTTCTGCGCGACGGGCCGGCTGTTCGCCGTCGGCGGCGCGGGCGTGGTGGTCTGGCTCGCGTTGCTCGCGGCCTGCTCGTACGGCGTCTACTGGGTCTGGACCCGGTACCGCGCCTACGACTGATCGCCTGCCCGCCGTAGCACCGCTGTAGCGCTGCCGTAACGCGACAGCGTTGTCCTGTCGCACCGTCGTCGAGACGGTGGCGGCATGGACTTCAAGCGCCTGGCAAGGCGATCGGAATCGGGGCAGGCGAGCGTCGAGCTCGTGGCGGCGTTGCCGTTCGTGCTGCTGATCGGCGCCTTGGTCTGGCAGTGCGCGCTGGCCGGGCATACGGCGTGGTTGGCCGCCCACGCCGCTCGTGCCGGCGCACGCGCGGAGATCGTCGACGGCGACGTGCGCGCCGCGGTTCGCTCGGTGCTGCCGGACGGCCTGGAGCACGGGCTCGAGGTCGAGCGCCGCGACGGCCGGGTGCGCGTGAAGGTCGAGCTGCCGCTGCTGCTTCACCGCTGGCGCCTGCCGGTCGCGGTCGGCGCGACGGCCTCGCTGGGGGAGCGGCCGTGATCGGCGGGCCGGTCGCCTCCGAGCGCGGTCAGGCGCTGGTCGAGGTCGTCGGCGGACTGCCGGCGATGCTGGTCGTGGCGCTGGTGCTGCTCCAGCTGCTGGCGACCGGCTACTCGGCGGCGCTCGCCGGCGGCGCGGCCGAGGCCGGCGCGCTCGCGCTGGCGGGCGGTGGCGACGCGCGAGCCGCGGTGCAACGCGCGCTGCCGGGCTGGTCGCGGGTGCGGGCGCGGGTCGAGGTGAGCGGCGGGACCGTGCGCGTGCGGATGCGTCCACCGTCGCCACTGGCGCTGGCCGCCCGCAAGCTCGAGGTCACCGCCAAGGCGACGGTGGAGCTGCCGTGAGCGTGAGCCGGATCGACGTGGCGGCGGTTGGGCACGTCGGTCCAGCCGTGCCGGCTGCACGGCGTCGCGGCCTGCTGAGCGCGGTGGCCGATCTCTTCGTCGAGCCGATCGAGCCGGCCGCCCCCGCGGGAGCGCGGCTGGGCGACGGTTGGACCGGCCTCGTCCGGCCCGCGATCGCCGTCGGCGGGCTCACGGCGCGCTGCGGGACGACGACCGTGGCCCGCGCGCTCGCCGCGGAGCTGGCGCTGCGCGATCGAGAGGGCGCCGCGATCGTCAGCGCCGACGCGATCGCCGGTGGCGGGATCCCACTCGGCACACCGGCCGCCGGCAGGCTCGAGCGCGCGGTCCAACGCTCGCTGCCGTCGCAGACCCGCGCGGTAGGGCGGCTCTGCCTCACGGCTGTCGGTTCCGACCCAGCCTCGCTCGTCGAGGCCGCGCGGGATCTGGCGCCGGTGGTCCTCGACGTGACCGATCCGGGTTCGACCGCGGTCGCGGCCTCGCTCGCCGACGCGGTCGTGCTGGTCGCGGTGCCGACCGCGGAGCCGGCGTTGGGAGCGGTCCTGTCGGACTCGCTCACTCGTGTCGGCCCGGAACCGCTGGTCGTCCTCAACCGCGATCGCGACGGCGACGTTCGCTGGGACGGTCGCTGCGCGCTGCGTCTCCCGGAATCCCGGATGGGCGCCCAGCTCGCGCTCGCCGGCCGCGAGGCGCGCGGCGAGCTCGGCCGGGCGGTGGCGCGGCTCGCGGATCGATTGGCGGCGGAGCGGTGAGCGTCGCGTCCCAGCGGCGGACGCCCGAGGCGGAGCGTGGCCAAGCGCTGCTCCTGATGCTGGCCGTCGTCGCCGCGGCGCTGGTCGGGACGCTTGCGCTGGTGGCATTCGGCCAGGCCCTCGGCGGCAAGTCGCGCCATCAGCGGGCCGCTGACCTGGCGGCGGTCTCCGCCGCCCGGAGGATGAGCGAGGACTACTTCCGCCTCTTCGAGCCGGTGACGCTTCCGAACGGCTCGCCGAACCCGCATCACCTCTCGACCGCCGAGTACCTGCTCCGGGCTCGCTCGACCGCTGTCCGTGCCGGTCGCTCCAACGGCGTGCGCGTCGCCTCGACCGACGTGACGTTCCCTGGCGGCGGCTTCGCCCCGACGCGGGTACGGGTCGATGCGCGCGGTCAGATCAGGGTCCGCGTCGAGAACGGTCGGGGCGGGCGCGACGTCGACGTGGAAGCGAGCGCCACGGCCGAGCTGGCGGTGCTCGGCATGGGGGACGCGATGCCGACCATGGCTAGCGGCGGCGGCTACTCGGGGCCGCTGGCATACAGGTCTGGCGAGCCGATGAGGCCAGACGTGGCGATCGCCTTCGACCGGATGGCCGCCGCGGCGCGCACCGACGGCATCGCGCTGATCGTCGTCAGCGGCTTCCGCTCCGACGCCGAGCAGGCGGCGCTGTTCGCGGCTAACCCCGACCCGAAGTGGGTCGCCCCGCCAGGCAAGAGCCTTCACCGTCTCGGAACCGAGCTCGACCTCGGCCCGAACGCCGCCTATGGCTGGTTGGCAACGAACGCTCGAAGGTCCGGCTTCGTCCAGAGGTACAGCTGGGAGCCGTGGCACTACGGCTTCACCGGCAACGCCGGCTCGGCCTCGGTCGGCTACGGCGCGGCGATCCGCGACGGCCGCAGCGCGGTCCCGGCGTTCGTCCCGAGCGAGTTCGCCGATGCGATCTCGCGCGCGTCGCAGCGCTGGAACGTCGGCGCGGCCGTGCTCGCCGCTCAGCTCTACGCCGAGTCGAACTTCAACCCCTTCGCGACGTCGCCGGCCGGGGCCAAGGGGATCGCGCAGTTCATGCCCGGCACCGCCGCCAGCTACGGCCTGTCGAACCCGTTCGACCCCAAGGCCGCGATCGACGCCCAGGCCCATTTGATGCACGACCTGCTGCGCCAGTTCGCCTCCGTCCCGCTCGCGCTGGCTGCCTACAACGCCGGACCCGCTCCCGTCGCCGCCTGCGGCTGCATTCCCGACTACCCCGAGACCCAGGCCTACGTCGCCAAGATCCTCGGCCTGCTCGCCGGCGCCGGCGACCTGACCGGTGCGGCGTTCGAGGTGCGGCTGGTCGAGTGATGGGGCCGCCGGCGCTCCGTACTACGCTGGGCTCATGTGTCGAAACATCCGAACCCTGCATAACTTCGAGCCTCCGGCCAGCGAGGAGGAGATCCACGACGCGGCTTTGCAGTTCGTCCGCAAGGTCAGCGGGTCGACGAAGCCGTCGAAGGCGAACCAGGAGGCGTTCGACCGCGCCGTCGAGGAGGTCGCCGCCGCCACGCGCACGCTGCTGGACGGTCTCGTGACCAGCGCGCCGCCCAAGGATCGCGAGGTCGAGGCCGCGAAGCACCGCGAGCGGTCGGCCAAGCGCTTCGCGGCCGCGTAGCGCGGCGGCCCGGTCGATCTCGACGCGGCGCCGGGCTTCGCCCGGCTAGGCTCCGGCGCAATGGCGCTGGCGACGGTCGACGGAATCGAGGGACTGCGCGGGCTGATCGGGAACCCGGTCGGCCCGAGCGAGTGGCGCGAGGTGACGCAGCCGATGATCGACTCGTTCGCCGAGCTGTCGGGCGACGACCAGTGGATCCACGTCGATGTCGAGCGCGCGCAGCGCGAGAGCCCGTTCGGCACGACGATCGCCCACGGCAACCTGACGCTGTCGACGATCGACGGCTTCCGACTCTCGTTGATCGAGTCGACCGGCTTCAGGCTCGGCGTCAACTACGGCTGGAACAAGGTCCGCTTCCCGGCGCCTGTCCCGGTCGGCTCGCGCGTTCGCGCCAGCGCGGAGGTCGTCTCGGTCGACGACGTCGGCGACGGTTGGTTCCAGGTCGTCACGCGCTTCACGCTCGCGGTCGAGGGCTCCGACAAGCCCTGCTGCGTCGCCGAGTCGGTCGGACGCGCGCTCGTCTAGCCCTCGCGGGCGGCGCTCAGCGCTTCGCCGGGAGCACCTGGATCCGCCTGGTCGCCGCCGCCTGGTGATCGGCCGGGTCGATCGCCCGAACCCGCACGCGGGCGAGGAGGCGGCGGTTCCCATGTGGGAGCGCCTTCCGGCGTACCGCGAGCCGTACGAGCCGGCTGCCGCCGGTCGCGCCGACTGCCTTTCGCGCCACGACGGCGAAGCGGCTCTTGCCGCCGCTCGCGCGAGGCCTCTTGACGGCCAGCTCGACCTTCAAGGCGCTGCGCTCGCTGACGTGCACGCGCAGCGTCAGCCCGTCGACGAAGTCGTCGAAGGACAGGCGGCGCGCGAGACCGGCGATCGTCACCGTGGGCGCAACGCGGTCTTGCGACGGCCCGACCTCCGTGGCAAGGCAGTCGCCGGCGGCGGACGGCAGCGGGCAGCCCGCCGCGGGCAGGGGCGCGCTCGTGTTCGTCGCGGGCGGTGCGGGTGACGGCGGCGGGGAGGTTGGCGCCGGAACCGGCGGGCCGGTCGGCGGTGGGGTCGGCGCCGGCGGGTCGGTAGGCGGTGGCGGCTCCGGGGGAGATGGGGGCGAGGACGGCGGCGTGACGGGCTGGCATGCCGGGTGCTCCAGGCCCCGGGCCATGGCGCACCATGTATGCCAGGCTGGCCGCGGGCTGGCGTCGACCTCAGTCAGGCCGGTGTCCCAGCTGGCCTGCGGATTCCCGCGCATGTGGTAGTAGTGGATCCGCTCGACCTGTGGAAGCTCGGCGAGCGTGGTCGCGAGCCACCAGACCGTGTCGTTCTGCGAGGTCTCGGACGCCTCGATGTCGCGTTGGTCCCTGCCGAACGCGCCGACCTCGGTGATCCAGATGCTCGCCCCCGGCGGAGCAAGGCCGATCAGGTCGAGCGTCGTCTGCGTGGTCTCGCCGTGCGTCCCCCAGTACGGGTGCCAGGCGACGTGGTCGCCCCAGCCGCCGCCCGCGTTCTCGTATGCGTTGACGTAGACGCCGATCGTCCCGAGGTCGGTGCGATCGACGAAGTCGGGCGAGGTGATCTCGGCGGTCGGGTCCCATGTCTCGACGACGTCCTCCAACGTCGCGTAGTACTCCGCGAGCCGCTGGGCCCCAGGCACTCCCGGAAGCCAGGTCTCGCCGCGGTTGGGCTCGTTCGCGGGCCCCCAGACGTCGACGTCGTCGGCGAGCAGCCGCACCACCTCGCCGACGTGCTCGGCGTAGCCGGCGGCGGTCGGCTGCGAGCCGTAAACCGGGTCGACATCCTGGCCGACGCTCTTCTTGAACGTCACGACGATCTGCTCCACGCCCTGCGCCCGAGCGCGAGCGATGATCGCGCGCGCCCGGTCCATATGCCACGGCAGGTCGGCCGCGTTCCAGATCATCTGGAACCGAAACGCCTTCGGCCCCAGCGCGGCGAAGTTGTCGCCCAGCGAGGGTAGGTGGCCGGGGTTGTCCCACTCCCAGTCGTCGTCGGCGATCGCGAACCCCCAGCCGTCGCGCGGCGCCGCGCCGCCGGCTGGCGCGGCGGCGATCAGCAGCGCCGACACGGCGAGCAGAAGCGCGACGATCCAGCGGCCTCGGGCCGAGCGCCGTCGGGCAGCCTCTGCGTGATCGGTTCGCCGCGTCGTCCGCATCAGCTCCAAGATAGGGCGCCCGGGCGAAGTCGCCGACTTGCCGCCGCCCGCGCGGCCTATCCTCGGGTGGTGTCCGAGACGGTCGAGCTGAGCCGCGCCGAGCGCGTCGCCGAGCAGCGCCGCGCGCTGCCCGACTCACCTGGCGTCTACCTGTTCAAGGACGAGCGCGGCGCGGTGATCTACGTCGGCAAGGCGAAGTCGATCCGCAAGCGGGTCGGCTCCCACTTCTCCAAGCCGGGCAACCGCTCGGCGCTGGAGATGACCTCGTCGGTCGCCGAGATCGACTTCATCGCGACCGAGACCGAGGCCGAGGCGCTGCTCGCCGAGCAGGAATTCATCAAGCGCCACCGGCCGCGCTTCAACGTCCGGCTGCGCGACGACAAGTCCTACCCCTACATCGCGATATCGCTCGACGAGGACTATCCGCGCGTCTACTTCACGCGCGAGAAGCATCGCCGCAACCGCGCCTACTTCGGCCCGTTCTCGAACGCCAAGCGGGTGCGCGAGACGCTCGACCTGCTCGGGAAGGTGTTCCAGTACCGCACCTGCGAGGGTCGCGAGCCGGGTCGCCAGTCGGGCAGCCCGTGCCTCGACTACTTCATCAAGCGCTGCCAGGCGCCCTGCGTCGGCTACGTGTCGAAGGAGGAGTACCGCGAGAACATCGACACGATCGTGGCCTTCCTGTCCGGCCGCTACCGCGACATCGAGCGCGAGCTCGAGCAGAGCATGAAGCTCGCCGCCGTCGACCAGGAGTTCGAGGCGGCCGCCCAGTTCCGCAACCGCCTGCGCGCCGTCCGGTCGCTGCTCGAGCGCCAGCGGATCGCCAACGAGGCGGTCGGCACGCTCGACGCGATCGCCGTCGCCGTCGAGGAGACCGACGCCAACGCCCAGGTCTTCCAGGTCCGCGACGGGGTGCTCGCCGACCGCCAGAGCTTCTACCTCGAGAACGCGGGCCAGCGCGACGAGGCAGACGTGCTCGAGGAGTTCGTCCTGCAGTACTACGCCAGCTCGCTGTCGATCCCGCCACAGGTGATCGTCCCGCGCGGCGGGGCCGACACCGCCCTGCTCGCCGAGGCGCTCGGCGAGCGGCGCGGCGCGCCGGTCGAGGTCCGCCACGCCGAGCGTGGCGACAAGCGGCGGATCTTCGAGCTCGCTCAGCGCAACGCGCGCCTGGCGCTCGACCAGGACCGGCTGCGCTCCGAGCACCGTCGCTCGCGTCGGATCGACGCGCTCGAGGGCCTCCAGCGCGAGCTCGGCATGCCGACGCTGCCGATGCGGATCGAGTGCTTCGACATCTCCAACCTCGGGGCGACCCACACCGTCGCCTCGATGGTCGTCTTCGAGGGCGGCGCGCCGAAGAAGTCCGACTACCGCCGCTTCAGGATCCGCGGCGCCGTCCAGGACGACTTCGCCGCGATGTCCGAGGTCCTGCGCCGGCGCGTCGCGCAGTTCCGCTCGCAGCGCGAGATCTCACCGCACGAGCGCGAGCACGACGCCAGCTTCGCGGCGCTGCCGGCGCTGATCGTGATCGACGGCGGCAAGGGCCAGCTTGCCGCCGGCCTGCCCGAGCTCGAGGAGCTGCGCGAGCTCGGGACGACGGTCGTGAGCCTCGCCAAGCGGATCGAGGAGGTCTTCACGCCCGGCCGCGCCGCGCCGATCCCGATGCCCCACGATCGCGCGCCGCTGCAGCTGCTCCAGCGCGTCCGCGACGAGGCGCACCGCTTCGCGATCGAGCATCATCGCTCGCGCCGCGACAAGGCGATGACGCGCTCGGTGCTCGACGACATCCCCGGCGTCGGCCCAACGCGCAAGCGCGCGATCCTCGAGCGCTTCGGGACGCCCGAGCGGGTGCTCGCCGCGAGCCGCGAGGAGCTGGAGGGAGTGCCGGGACTGCCGGGGAAGGTGGCGCGCGAGATCCACCAGCACCTGCACCGGGTCGACTAGGGAACGAGCTCCATGCCGCGGCCGCGGTTGCGCTTCTTGAACGCCTCCAGCGCGGTGTAGACGTTCGCGCTGTACTCCGGGCAGCCGAGCAGGCGCCCGGTGCCGTGCTTGCCGGGATCGCGGGTCCAGGCGGTCGCCGCGACCTCGTACTCCATCCCGGTCGGGTCGGGGACCAGGACCATCAGCTGCGAGTCGTTGTCGTAGTAGGCCTTCAGGCTCGCGCGCGCCTTGGCCGGCAGGTCGCGCTTGAACCAGACGATCACCCGGCTGTGCTCGAGCGTGTGCACCAGCCGCTCGACGTCGGGGGAGACCGAGTAGGCGCCATCCGGCGCCGGGACCGGATCGTGCTCGCCGGAGGTCGGCGGCTTCGAGGAGTAGCGCACCGGTCCGTCGCCCCGGGTGACGTGATCGCGGCTCCTGACCTTGAAGCTTCTCAGCTCGCAATCCGCCGCCGCGGCGCCCGCCTCGGCGCTGTCGACCTCCTCCGGGATCTTGAACAGGCCGCCGTCGGGCAGCACGCCGGGCCCCTCGTCGCGCACCGTGAGGTCGCCGTTGGGCTCCGGCTCGACGGCGTCGCCGTCCGAGCCGCCGCCGAGGCTGGCGATCAGCGCGACGACGGCGATCGTCGCGAGCGCCACCGCTAGGCCGCCGACCGCGTAGCCGGCCAGCGCGTTCCCGCGCGCGGGCGCCGGATCCGGCGCCGCCGGGTCGCCATCCTGGGCATTTGCGGTATCGGGCTCCTGGTCCCCTCCCTCGACCATCAGGTCGAACAGTAGTGGGCCGTCTCCGCCAGTCGCTAGAAACCACCATGTGGAGGACTTCGTGATCGTCACCGGGCTCTCGGGAGCTGGCAAGAGCCAGGCGATGGCGACGTTCGAGGACGCCGGCTACTTCTGCGTCGACAACCTTCCGCCGGAGATGATCGCCGGGCTGGCGACGCTGTTCGAGCACGAGGGGTCGAAGGTCGAGCGCGCCGCGGTGGTCTCGGACGTCCGCGGGGGCGCCTACTTCGAGGGATTGATCGAGGTCCTCGACGAGCTCGACGAGCGCGGGATACCGCACCGGCTGCTGTATCTGGAGGCGAGCGAGGACGTGCTGGTCAACCGCTACAAGGAGACCCGGCGGCGGCACCCGCTCGCCGAAGGCGCCGCGTCCGGCGGCTCGGTGGCGAGCGCGATCGGCGCCGAGTGGGATCTCCTGCGGCCGCTGCGCGACCGCGCCGACGTCTCCATCGACACCAGCGAGCTGAGCGCGTCGCGGCTGCGCAAGGTGGTCGCCGACAAGATGCTGCCGCGCGGCAAGATCGGCAAGCTGGCCGTGACCTTCATCAGCTACGGCTTCAAGCACGGCACCCCGCGCGACGCCGATCTGCTCTTCGACGTCCGCTTTCTGCCCAATCCGCACTACGAGGCGGAGCTGCGCGACTTGACGGGGCTCGACGCCGCGGTGCGCGAATACGTCGAGGCATCCGACGGGATCGGCGACTTCTTCGGTCGTCTGACGGCGCTGCTCGACTACCTGCTGCCGCAGTACGAGCAGGAGGGCAAGGCCCATCTGGCGATCGGGATCGGCTGCACGGGCGGCCGTCACCGCTCGGTGGTGATCGCGGAGCGGCTGGCGCGCGAGTACGGCGGGCGCGACGACCTGCTCGTCGATGTGGTGCATCGCGACGCGCGCAAACCTCCGCGCAGCCCCTGAGCGATAGATTCCAGGGTCCGTCGATCCGAAGGAAAGGACCCCTGGAATGGCCTTGAAGGCCGGAATCAACGGCTTCGGCCGCATCGGCCGCAACGTCTTCCGAGCGGCACACGAGCGCGGTGCGGACGTCGAGTGGGTCGGTGTCAACGACATCACCGACACCGAGACGCTCGCCAACCTGCTCAAGTACGACTCGATCCTGGGCCCGTTCCCCGGCACGGTCGAGGCGACCGAGGACAGCCTGATCGTCGACGGCAAGCCGCTGCGCGTCTTCGCCGAGCGCGATCCCGCCGATCTCCCGTGGGGCGAGCTCGGCGCGGAGGTCGTGATCGAGTCGACCGGCTTCTTCACCAAGCGCGACGACGCCGCCAAGCACCTCGCCGCGGGGGCGCGCAAGGTGATCATCTCCGCCCCGGCCACCGAGCCCGACGTGACGCTGGTGCTCGGGGTCAACGACGACGCCTACGACGCCGGCGCGCACGACGTGATCTCGAACGCCTCCTGCACGACCAACTGCCTCGCGCCGTTCGCCAGCGTGCTGCACGACGCGATCGGCATCGAGTCGGGCGTGATGACGACGATTCACGCCTACACCGGCGACCAGCGCCTGCTCGACGCGCCGCACAAGGATCCGCGCCGGGCCCGCGCAGCCGCGGTGAACCTGATCCCGACCTCGACCGGCGCCGCCAAGGCGATCGGCCTGGTGATCCCCGACCTCAACGGCAAGCTCAACGGGATCGCGGTGCGCGCCCCCGTGCCGACCGGCTCGGTCGTCGACCTGACGTTCCAGGCCTCGCGCGACACGTCGATCGAGGAGGTCAATGCGGCGGTTGCGGCCAAGGCCGACAGCGGCCCGCTGGAGGGGATCCTCCAGTACACCGAGGACCCGATCGTCTCGACCGACATCGTTCGCTCGGCCTACTCGTCGATCTTCGACTCGAAGCTCACGATGGTCGTCGACGGCCGGCTGGTCAAGGTGATCTCCTGGTACGACAACGAGTGGGGCTACTCGAACCGCGTCGTGGACCTGGCCGAGCGGGTCCTGGTCGGCGCTCCGGAGACAGCCAACCCTGCGCATCCGGCAGAGCCGGCCGCTTCGGCCCCGCCTCGGTGATCGGGAAGAGGACCGTCCGCGACCTGGACCTCCAGGGCGGCGAGCGCGTGCTCGTGCGGGTCGACTTCAACGTCCCGCTCGAGGACGGCCGGGTGACCGACGACGCGCGGATCCGCGCTGCGCTGCCGACGATCGAGCTGCTGCTCGAAGCCGAGGCGCGGCCGATCCTCTGCTCGCACCTCGGCCGGCCGGAGGATCGCGAGCCCGAGACGTCCTTGAGGCCGGCGTCGGACCGGTTGGGCGAGCTGGTCGACGCGCCCGTCGCCCAGGCGGGCGCTGTGGTCGGCGACGAGGTGCGCGCCGCGGTCGACGCGCTGGAGCCGGGATCGATCCTGGTGCTCGAGAACACCCGCTGGGAGCCGGGGGAGACCGAGAACGATCCCGAGCTGGCGGGGGAGCTGGCGTCCTACGCGGACTTCTACGTCAACGACGCCTTCGGCGCGGCGCACCGCGCCCACGCGACCACCGCGGGGGTGGCGGCCGAGCTTCCGGCTGCCGCGGGTCTGCTGCTCGAGCGCGAGGTCAACACCCTCGACGGAATCGTCGAGGACCCCGAGCGGCCGCTCTGCGTCGTCCTCGGCGGCGCCAAGGTCTCCGACAAGGTCGCACTGATCGACCGCTTCCTCGAGGTCGCGGACACGATCCTGATCGGCGGCGCGATGTGCTTCAGCTTCTTCCGCGCCCAGGGCCGGCCGACCGGCGACTCGCTGGTCGAGCAGGAGGGAGTGGAGCTGGCGCGCAGGGCGCTGGAGAAGGCCGAGCAGGACGGGACGGCGCGGCTGCTCCTGCCGGTCGACCTCGTGCTCGGCGACCGCTTCGCCGCCGACGCCGACCGCCGCGAGCTCGACGGCGTCGACGTGCCGGACGGCTGGATGGGGCTCGACGTCGGCCCCGAGACGGCGGCCGCCTACTCGCGCGAGGTGGCGGCGGCCGGGACCGTCTTCTGGAACGGCCCGATGGGGGCGTTCGAGCTCGAGCCGTTCGCCGGCGGCACGCGCGCGGTCGCCGAGGCCGTCGCCGCGGCGCCCGGGACGACCGTGGTCGGTGGCGGCGACTCCGCGGCGGCGCTCGCCTCATTCGGCCTCGCCGACCAGGTCACGCACATGTCAACGGGCGGCGGCGCCGCCCTCGAGCTGTTGGAGGGCAAGGCCCTTCCCGGAGTGGAGGCCCTCGACGATGAGTGAGAAGCGCGATCCGGCGCATTCGAGAGAGCCGGCTGCCGCGGGCGGTCGAACGCCCTACATCGCCGGCAACTGGAAGCTGTGGGGGACGCGCGCGCAGGCCGCTGACTACTGCCGGCGGCTGCTGACGCTGCTGCCCGACGAGTGCCGGCGCCTTCCCGACGTCGGCCTCTGCGTGCCGTACACGGCGCTCGAGACCGTCGCCGGCGCGCTCGAGGGCTCCGGCGTGATCGTCGCCGCCCAGAACATGCACGAGTCCGAGACCGGTGCGTACACGGGCGAGGTCTCCGCCCCGATGCTGCTCGAGCTCGGCGTCGACGCCGTCGTCCTGGGCCACTCCGAGCGCCGCGAGCTGTTCGGCGAGACCGACCGGGAGCTGTCCGAGAAGGTGCCGGCAGCGCTCGACGCGGGCCTGCAGCCGATCCTCTGCGTCGGTGAGACCGACGAGGAGCACGAGGCCGGCGACATGGAGCGCAAGCTGCGCCATCAGGTCCAGGAGGGCCTCGAGCAGGTCACCGACGACCGCCTCGCCGACGTCGTGATCGCCTACGAGCCGATCTGGGCGATCGGCACCGGCAAGGTCGCGACGCCGGACCAAGCGCAGGAGGCGATCTCGTTCGTCCGCGCCCTGGTCGGCGACCGCTCGCGCGACGCGGCCACGGCCGTCCGCGTGCTCTACGGCGGCAGCGTCAAGCCGGAGAACGCCGCCGAGATCCTCGCCCAGGACGACGTCGACGGCGCGCTCGTGGGTGGCGCGAGCCTCGATCCAGACTCCTTCGCCCGCATCGTGGCGGCGGCGTGAGACGGCTGCAAACCTTCGCCTGGCGGCGTCATCGGCAACCTCGCGTACGAAGTACGCGTCGGCCGCCTCTTCCTTGCCATGCTCGGTTTTCGCTCGTCCCTCATCACCGCCTGGCGGCTGCCTAGCGATGTCGGTCCCCGCGGTCTGCCTCGTCATCCTCGACGGTTGGGGACTCGCCCCGCCGGGACCGGGCAACGCGGTCTCGCTGGCCGACACGCCGGTCTTCGACGGCCTCTGGGCCGGACATCCCCACACCCAGCTGACCGCATCTGGACGCGCCGTCGGGCTGCCGGACGGGCAGATGGGCAACTCCGAGGTCGGCCACCTCAACCTCGGCGCCGGCAGGATCGTCCGCCAGGACCTGACGCGGATCGACGACGCGGTCGCCGAGGGCCGGCTCGCCGAGACCCCGGCGCTGCGCGACGCCTGCGCCGCCGGGCGCGACTCGGGCCGGCTGCACCTGCTCGGCCTCGTCTCCGAGGGCGGCGTGCACGCGAGCATGGGCCACCTGCGCGCGCTGATCGAGCTGGCCGCCGACCAGGGCGTCCCCGACGTCGTGCTGCACGCCTTCACCGACGGCCGCGACACGCTCCCGCATTCCGGCGAGGGCTACCTGGCGACCGTCGAGGGCTGGCTCGCCGAGCACGGCGGTCGCGTGGCCAGCGTCAGCGGCCGCTACTACGCGATGGATCGCGATCGTCGCTGGCCGCGGGTCAAGCTTGCCTACGACGCGATCGTGCACGGGGTTGCCGCGCCGCTGGGCGGCGACCCCGACGACTTCACCGACGCCGTCCTCACGACCCCGCACGCCGACAGCGCGGTCGATGCCGTCCGCTCCGCCTACGAGCGCGGCGAGACCGACGAGTTCGTCCGGCCGACGCCGGTCGCCGGCGAGGGTCGGATCCGCGACGGGGACGCCGTCGTCTTCTTCAACTTCCGCCCCGACCGGGCACGCGAGCTGACGCGCGCGCTGGCCGAGCCCGACTTCGCCGAGTTCGACCGAGGTGACGCGCCGCGCGTCCGCTACACGACGCTGACCGAGTACCAGGAGGATTGGGGCTACCCGGTCGCGTTCCCGCCCGAGCGCCCACAGGCGACGCTCGCGTCGGTCCTCGCGGAGCGCGGCACCCGCCAGCTGCACGTCGCCGAGACCGAGAAGTACCCGCACGTGACGTACTTCTTCAACGGCGGCGAGGAGCACCCCTACGGCGGCGAGGAGCGCTGCCTGGTCGACTCGCCGCGCGACGTGCCGACCTACGACCAGAAGCCCGAGATGAGCGCCGAGGCCGCCGCGTCGGCCTTCGTCGACCGCTGGTCCGAGGGCGGCTACGGCTTCGGGATCGTCAACTTCGCCAACCCCGACATGGTCGGCCACACGGGGGTGATCCCCGCCGCCGTTGCGGCGATCGAGGCGGTCGACGTCCAGCTCGGGCGGGTCGCCGAGGCCGTCCACGCGTCCGGCGGGGCATGCATCGTCACCGCCGACCACGGCAACGCGGACAACATGCTCGAGCCGGACGGCAGCCCGAACACGGCCCATTCGCTCAACCCCGTGCCGCTGATCGTCACCGCGAGGGTCGGCGGCCTGCGCGACGGCGGGATCCTGGCCGACGTCGCCCCGACGGTGCTGGATCTGCTCGGTGTCGCGCGGCCGGCCGCGATGACCGGAAACAGCCTTCTGGTGCCGCGGACAACGCCCAATCTTGACATAGGGTGACTTAGGTCTTATAGTGGTCAGTGCATGAGATAGTTCGTAGTCGAGTTCTCGAGGAGGTTGTCGAGATGAGCCTTCTAGTCAAGCCCGAGCCCTTCTCGCAGGAGTTCGATCGCCTCTTCAGCAGGCTGTTCGACTCGGATGCGGGCGGCCGGACCGCCGCGCAGCGGTGGATGCCGCCGATGGACCTCATGGAGGCCGAGGATCACTACGTCCTGCGGGCCGATCTCCCCGGCCTCGCCGAGGACGACGTGTCGATCGAGGTCCAGGACGGGACGTTGACCATCTCCGGTGAGCGCTCCGCCGAGCACGAGCACGAGCGGGGCGGCTGGTTCCGAGTCGAGCGCTCCTTCGGACGCTTCAGCCGGTCGATGGCGCTGCCGCAGGGCATCTCGCCCGACGCGCTGAGCGCCGAGTTCGACCGCGGCGTGCTGACCGTCCGGATCCCCAAGCCCGAGCAGCGCAAGCCGCACCGTGTCGAGATCCGTGGAGGGTCCTCCAACGGCGAGCGGCCGGCGACGATCGAGGGCAGCGCGACCGAGCAGTGACTCGCCATAGGCTGCGCCGAGTGGGCCAGCCATTCCAGATCGACGCCCGCGACGGGGATGCCCGCGCGGGCGTCCTGCGTTGCGCGCACGGGCATGTGCGCACGCCGGCGTTCGTCCCGCTGGCCTCGAACGCGTCGGTGCGCGGGCTGCTGCCGGGGGAGGTCGCCGTGCTCGGCTACGACATGGTGCTCGGCAACACCTTCCACCTGTTCATCACTCCCGGCGAGGAGTACGTCGCCGCCGCCGGTGGCCTGCACCGCTTCATGGGCTGGGACGGGCCGATCGTCACCGACTCCGGCGGCTTCCAGGTCTTCTCGATGGGCCACGGCAGCGTCGCCGACGAGATCAAGGGCAGGCGCGACGGGCGCAAGAGCATGGTCCACGAGATCTCCGAGGACGGGGTCCGCTTCCAGTCCTACACCGACGGCTCCGAGCGCTTCATGGGCCCCGAGACGTCGATGGAGGTACAGGCCAAGCTCGGCTCCGACGTCGCCCTCGCCTTCGACGAGTGCACGCCGTTCCACGCCGACCGCACCTACACGCTGCGGGCGATGGAGCGCACGCACCGCTGGCTCGATCGCTGCATCGCCTGGCACGGCGAGCACGCCCCCGCCGGACAGCTGCTGTACGGCATCGTCCAGGGCGGCGTCTACGAGGACCTGCGCCGCGAGTCGACCGGCTACGTCGCCGACGCCGACCTCGACGGCGTGGCGATCGGCGGCTCGCTCGGCCAGGAGAAGGAGCAGATGCACGAGGTCGTCGGCTGGGCGCTGCGCGGGCTACCGGATCGCCGGCCGCGCCACCTGCTCGGGATCGGCGACGTCGACGACATCCTGCACGCCGTGGCCGCGGGCATCGACAGCTTCGACTGCGCGACGCCGACCCGTCTCGCGCGTCACGGCACGGCGCTGGTCCCCGACCCGTCGGCGCGCTGGCGACTCGACCTCACCAAGGGCGCCTCGGCCGGCAGCGACGAGCCGATAGCCGTCGGCTGCCCCTGTCCGGCCTGCCGCGACCACACCCGCGGCTACCTCCACTACCTCGCCCGCCACGGCGAGCTGACCGGCGCGCGCCTGATCACGCTCCACAACCTCGCATTCATGGCCGAGCTGATGCGGGGCCTGCGTGCCGCGATCGAGGCGGGCGAGCTGGCGGCCTATACGCAACGCGTCTTGGAGGGCATGGCGCCCTACGGGTAGGAGAAGGCGGGGCCGACAGCTATCGAGTGTTGTCGCGCAGGAACTGCTCGATGCCGTCGATCTGCTGCTGGACGTCGTTGCGCTCGACGGGAGAGACGCCGTTGCCGCCGTCGCTCGAGGAGAGCAGCAGGATCGCGACGGCGGCGATCGCCATCAGCACGGCGAGCAGAGCCAGGAACTGGCCCCAGCGGCGCTGGCGGGTGCTGCGCTTGGCCGCCTTGGCGTCGGGTTGCGCCGCCTCGCGCGTGCGATCGGCTCGTGGCCGAGGCGCGACCGGAGGCTGCTGGCGCGTACGCAGCGCGCGCGTGGCGTCTGTCGCGGGCGCCAGCGCCCGCGTCGCGTCGGTGGCCGGCGCGGCTGCGAGCCGCCGTGTCGCCTCGGTCTCGTCGCCGTGCAACCCGGCTTCGAGCGAGTGGGCGAAGTCGAGCGCGCTGTCGTAGCGGTCGTCCGGCTCGCGCTCGAGCGAGACGCGGATCGCCAGGTCGAGCGCCAGCGGAACCGCGGGCCGCAGATCGGAGATCGGCTCGATCGGCTCGTCGCGCTGCTTGAGCGCCAGCTCGGTCAGCGAGCCGTACTCGTGCGGCAGGCGGCCGGTCAGCAGCTGGTAGGCGCAGACCCCCAGCGAGTAGGTGTCCGAGCGTGGGCCGGCCTCGTCGCCGTGGGCCTGCTCGGGGGAGAGGTACGCGGCGGTTCCGAGCACCGAGCCGACCTGGGTGATCCGCGTCTGCTCGGCGGCCTTGGCGATCCCGAAGTCGGCCAGCTTCGTCGTGCCGGAGTCGGCCGAGAGGAGCAGGTTCCCCGGCTTGACGTCGCGGTGGACGACGCCCGCGCGATGGGCGTAGTCGAGGCCGTGGCAGGCGTCGCGGACGATCCGGACGGCCTCCTCGACGTCGAGCCGCTTGCGGTCGCGCAGCAGGTCGGCGCAGGACGGCCCGTCGACGAACTCCATCACGATGAAGTGGCGGTGCGAGCTCGAGTCGAGGCCGTAGTCGAAGACCTGGACGATGTTCGGGTGCTGCAGCCGCGCGGCCGCGAGCGCCTCGCGCTGGAAGCGGGCGACGAACGCCTCGTCGTCGGCGAGGTGCTCGGCGAGCAGCTTGACCGCGACCGGTCGTTCGAGCACGGTGTCCTGCGCGAGGAAGACGGTCGACATGCCGCCGGCGCCGAGACGGCGCTCGATCCGGTAGCGGCCCGCGATCTCGTGTGGCTGGGCCATCACTCGTCCCCCTCGTCGCCGGGGGCCTCGGCGCCGCCGCGCTCCTGACCGGGCGGCCCGTCGCCGTCCGGGCCGACGCCGTTGGGCGGCGCCTGCGGCGTGTCCGGGGTCGTCGGCGTGGTCTCGGGCGGCGTGGTGGTGGTCTCCGTCGTCTCGGTCGGAACCGTCTCGGTCTCGGTCGGCACGGTCTCCGTGGGCGTCTCCTCGGTCACGTCGTCCTGCGGCTCCCGCTCGTCGGTGCGAATCCGGTCGCACTCCTGGTCGACGAGCTGAGTCAGCCGCTCGACGCTCTGCTCGAGCGCCGAGCGGATCTCCGGATCGACGTCGGCGGGGATCGAGCCCAGCGCCTCGTCGATCGGGCCGATGTTGCCGACGTCGGGGTCGTCGGAGTAGATGTCGTCGCAGGCGCCCGAGACTCCGGCGGCGACGCGGTCGCCGACCGACTCGAGCTGCTGGAGGAGGCTCTGGGTGACGTCGGGCGGCAGCTTCTCGCCCCGCGGCTCGTCGTCGCCGCCGCAGCCCGCCGCGGCGACGGCGGCGGCGGTCGCGAGCAGGCAAGGCAGATGCCGGAGGCGCAAGGTCATTGCCCGATGAATAACCGGTCGGCCAGATGCCTGGGTAGGTCGGCGGTGACGATCGCCTTCGCGGCCTCGTCGATCGGGTAGTCGACGCGCCGCCAGCTCGCGGTCCAGCGATCGAGGTCGAGCAGGAGCCAGGCCGCGCGCGGATCGCGGTCGCGCGGCTGGCCGACGCTGCCGGGGTTGAGCAGCCACTCGCCGTCGGCGAGGTCGTGCTCGGTGCCGCCGGGCGTCTGCTCGCCGAGCAGCTCGCCGTCGACACGCGTGAAGCGCAGCGCTACGTGGGTGTGGCCGATCGCGCCGACACGTGGCTCCATGGCGTCGAAGGACTGCTCGGCCTGCTCGGACGACAGCACGTACTCCCAGATGGGATCGGTCGGGCTGCCGTGGTAGAGCCCGATCCGCTCGCTGGCGCGGGTCGGCGCCAGGGTCTCGAGCACCGCCAGCGTCTCCGCGCTGGCGTGCTCGCGCGTCCAGCGCGCGGCGGTCGCCGCGGCGGGCGAGAAGTCCGACAGCTCGACCCGTCCGACGACCGCGAGGTCGTGGTTCCCGCCGAGCACGATGTCGCACTCGGTCAGCGCGAGCGCCACGCACTCGTCGGGGCTGGCGCCGTAGCCGACGAGGTCGCCGAGGCACCAGATCGCGTCGACGGCGGCGTCGCGCACATCCGCGACCACCGCCCGGAACGCCGGCAGGTTGCCGTGCACGTCCGAGAGGATCGCGATCCGCGCCAGGTGTGCCCCGGGTGCATGGTTACTGTCCGGAAGGTGGCTGCTCATCGCACTCGCCTGCCACTGGCGATCGCCGTGACGGTCGTGGCGGCCGGCGCCGCGACACTGCTGCTGCGCCCTCGCGACGGATTGATCGAGCCGGCTGCCGTCAATGCGACAGCGTACTTCAGCGCCGCCGAGCTCGAACGCGCCGGCGACTTCCGCGATTTGCAGCGGATCCTCGGACTCGCCGGGACGGCGCTCGCGGGGCTGACGGTGGCGGTCGTGGCGCTGCGTCCGCCGCGACCGCTGCGCGCGGCGATCGAGCGCGCCCAGCGGCGCCCGCTGCTCGGGGCGGCCGGGCTCGCGGCCGGGATCGCGATCCTCGTGGCGGTCGTCGAGCTGCCGCTGTCGGTCTGGCGCCACGAGCGTGCCGTCGACTTCGACCTCTCGACGCAGTCCTTCGGCCCGTGGCTGGGCGACGTCGGGAAGGCGACCGCCGTCGGCGCCGTCTACGCGGCGATCGCCGGGCTGCTGGCGATGGCGCTGATCCGCCGCTTCCCGCGCCATTGGTGGGCGCCCGGAGCCGCGCTGGTGGTCGCCGCGGCCGCCGTCACGCTCTATCTGCAGCCGGTGGTCGTCGATCCGCTGTTCAATCGCTTCGAGCCGCTGAAGCGGGGTGCCCTGCGCAGCGAGGTGCTCCAGCTCGCGGATCGCGCCGGGGTCGACGTCGGGGAGGTCTACCGGGTCGACGCCAGCCGCCGCACCAACGCGATCAACGCCTACGTCGGCGGCCTCGGGCACACCAAGCGCGTCGTCCTCTACGACAACCTGATCGAGGACTTCCCGCCCGCCCAGGTCCGCTCGGTCGTCGCCCACGAGCTCGGCCACGTCAAGCACCACGACCTCCCGCATGGCCTGCTCTGGGTCGCCCTCGTCGCCCCAGCCGGCACGTTCCTCGTCCAGCGGCTCGCCGAGCGCTTCGCCGGCGACGCGCTCGACGGCTCCGGCAAGCCCGGGCCGAGTGCCCTGCCGGCCGTCGTCCTCGCGTTCGCGCTCGTCTCGTTCGCGCTCACCTGCGCCGGCAACGTGCTCTCGCGCCAGGTCGAGGCGCGCGCGGACGCCTTCGCGCTCGACCTGACCCGCGAGCCCGGCGCATTCATCGAGCTTGAGCGCAGCCTTGCCACGCGCAACCTCGGCGATCCCGACCCACCGCGCTTCTTCCAGGACCTCTTCGCGACCCACCCGACCACGCTCGAGCGGATCGGCTACGGCGTGACCTTCTCGGAAGACGTTCTTAGCGGTCGGGCGCCTCGGGGAGGTTCTTGATGCCCTCGCGGGTGTGCCACTTGGAGAAGTTGTCCTCCATCGCGTCGATCAGCTCGCGCATGAAGCGCGGCGAGAGGTTGATCCGCGAGACGACGACCCCGGGAACGGAGTCCTCCTCGATCTCGTGGTCGACGCGCGCGAAGGTGATCGTGAACTCGTAATCCGAGTGGCTGACGTTCGCGAAGTTCGCGTAATGGCCCGCCATCACCTCCGGGTCGGCGTGGATGTCGAAGTGGCGCTCTCCGTCGGGCTCGGGCATGCCCTTAGTATCGCAGCCCGGTGAAGGCTCGATGAGGATTCTCGTCCTGGCTGTCGGGCGGCTGCGCCCGCCGTACGTCGACGACGTCCAGCACTACCAGAAGCTGCTCGCCGGACACGCACGCCTGGAGCTGATCGAGGTGCGGGCCGACGAGGACGTCTCGCGCCGGATTCCCGACCGGGTGTTCACCGTGCTGCTCGCCGCCGGCGGCAGGACCTACGACTCGGAGGGCTTCAGCCGCTTCCTGGAGGACCGCCGCCAGTCCGGCATGAACCTCTGCTTCGTCATCGGCGGCCCGCGCGGCCTCGACCTCGAGGGCGTCGACATGAAGCTCTCGCTCGGCTCGATGACGCTGCCGCACCAGCTCGCCCGCGTGGTGCTGCTGGAGCAGCTCTACCGCGGCCACAAGATCCTCGCCGGCGAGCCGTACCACTACTGAGCGAAGCATCTTTGGGGGTATGGCCCCAAGGATCGTTCGGCGGCGATCGCCGCAGCCCCGCAAGGCGCGAGCGCATAGGCTGCGGCGCCCCGTGGCCGACCCCGTCAAGGACCTCAGCGATGCCGTGATCGCCGCCGCCGAGTCGCTCGGTGCGGCGCCGGCGAAGGCGCCCACGCTGGAGCGTCCGCCGCGGGCCGACCTCGGGGACTACTCGACCAACGCGGCGATGATGCTCGCGGGAGGGCTGAAGCAGTCCCCGCGGGCGATCGCGGAGCGGCTGGGCGAAGCGCTGAAGGCCCAGCTCGGCGACGCCGTCGAGCGCGTCGAGGTGGCCGGCCCCGGCTTCCTGAACGTCTTTCTCGCCGATCGCTGGTTGAAGGGCGCGGCCGCGGCGGCGCTCGCCGACGGCGACGGCTTCGGTCGTACGACGGTCGCGGCGCCCGAGCGCGTCAACCTCGAGTTCGTCAGCGCGAACCCGACCGGCCCGATCACCGTCGCGGCCGCGCGTCACGCCGCCTACGGCGATTCGCTCGCGCGTGTGCTCGAGCTGTCCGGCAGCGAGGTCGACCGCGAGTACTACGTCAACGACTACGGCGGCCAGGTGCAGCGCTTCGCCGCCTCGATCCGAGCACGTGCGCTGGGCGAGGAGCCACCGGAGGACGGATACCAGGGCGAGTACGTCAACGAGGTCGCGGCGCGCATCGAGGACGCCGCCACGCTGGACGACGACGAGCTCGCCAAGCGCGGCGTGGCGATCATGCTCGAGTCGGTCGAGGCGACGCTGACGCGCTTCCGCGTCCGCATGGACCGCTTCTCGAGCGAGCGCGCGCTGCAGGAGGGCGGAGCGGTCGACGCGGCGATCGAGCGCCTGCGCGAGCGCGGTCACGTCTACGAGCACGACGGCGCCACCTGGCTGCGCACGACCGCCCACGGCGACGACAAGGACCGCGTGCTGCGCCGCTCCAACGGCGAGACGACCTACTTCGCCGCCGACATCGCCTACCACGAGGACAAGCGCGAGCGCGGCTACGACCACGTGATCGACGTCTTCGGCGCCGACCACCACGGCTATCTCGCGCGCATGCGAGCGATCTGGGAGGCGGTCGGCGGCGATCCCGAGCGGTTCGAGCTAGTGATCATGCAGCTCGTCAACCTGCTCGAGAACGGCCAGCGGGCGCAGATGTCCAAGCGCGGCGGCCAGTTCGTGACGCTCGACGAGCTGGTCGACGACATCGGCGTCGACGCCACCCGCTGGTTCCTCGTCCAGCGCAGCCCCGACACGGCGCTCGACGTCGATCTCGACCTGGCGCGCAAGCACAGCCAGGACAACCCGGTCTACTACGCGCAGTACGCGCACGCGCGGATCGCGAGCATCCTGCGCCGGGCGACGGAAGGCCAGCTCGCCGCCGCGCTGGCGGGCGACCTCGCGGCCAGTCCCGAGACGCTGCACCCGAGCGCGCGCGACCTCGTCAAGAAGCTGCTCGAGCTGCCCGAGGAGGTCCGTCTCGCGGCCGACCGCCGCGCGCCGCACCGGATCGCCGTCCACGTCACCGAGGTCGCGCAGGCCTTCTCGGCCTTCTATCGCGACTGCAAGGTGATCGGCGCCGCCGAGGAGGGCGGCGACGAGGACCTCCGCCTCGCCCTCTGCGAGCTCACGCGCCGTGTCGTCGCCCGCTCGCTCGACCTGCTCGGAGTCGCGGCGCCGCGGGAGATGTAGCGCGGCCCGCTAGAGGTCCGAGAAGACGTTGATGCCGAGGTCGTCCATCAGGTCGAGCGCCTCGGCGTTCAGGCGCGTCAGCTCGTTGTCGTAGAGCAGCCAGCCCATCGCGATCAGGATCGCGCCGGAGAGCAGCGTTATCGCCGTGTAGTGGTTGCGGAAGAAGCGGAAGAAGCCGGACACGTGCGAGAAGGCGAGCGCGCTGAGCACGAACGGGACCGCGAGGCCGAGCGCATAGAAGGCGAGCAGGACCCCGCCGTGGCCGACGGTCGACTCGTTCGAGGCCGCCGTCAGGACGGCGCCGAGCGTCGGCCCGGTGCACGGCAGCCAGGCGATCGCGAAGGCGAGCCCGGCGACGATCGGCCCGCCAGTGCCGGCATGGGCGAGCAGCGCCTCCGGCCGCCACTCGCGGTTGAGTCGGCTGAAGAACAGCGTCGCGACGAAGAACGCGCCGAGCAGCATCAGCACGATCCCCGAGACCTCGCGCAGCAGCTGCCGGTGGTCCTGGAGCGTCTGGCCGAGGCCGGTCGCCGTCATCCCGAGCGCGACGAACATCAACGAGAACGAGACACAGAACAGCAGCGCCGGCCAGAGCACCTCGCGACGCGCCTTGCCGGCCTCGATGTCGGCGAACGAGACGCCCGAGACGGTCGACAGATAGCCCGGCACGAGCGGCAGCACGCACGGCGAGACGAACGAGATGAAGCCGACCGCGAACGCGGCCACGACGGTGGTGTCGACGGTCTCGGCGCCGATCACAGCTCGTAGCGCTCCAGGTCGGCGTCGAGCCGCTCGTCGGCCGCGCTGCCCGCGCCGGGCCCGTCGGCGGTCGCGGGCGGCCCGCCACCGCCGCGCCAGCGCCGAGCGGCGACCGCGATCCCGCCGGCGGCCAGCAGCACCGCCAGCGCCGGGACCAGATACGCGCTGAGGCTGAACCCCTCGGCTTCGGGCAGCGCGAGCACGCCGGGGCCGTACTGGGCGACTAGGACGTCCTTGATCTCCTCCTTCGAGCGGCAGCGGTCGACCAGCCGCTGGATCAGCGCTCGCTCGCGGTTGGCCTGCGGCGCCTCGGAGGCGAGTCCCAGCGGCGTGCCGCAGACGGGGCACATCACCTCGGCCTCGACGGCGCCCAGCGTCGTCCTCGGGCACTCGGCCGCGAGCGCTCCGGTCGGCAGCGCGAGCAGTGCCAGCACCGCGACGCCCGACAGCAGGCGCCGCACCGACGACGCCGCGACCAGTCTCGCGGCGCGCCTCACGACCGCTCCAGCAGCGGCGCCACGTGCTCTCGCATCCACTGCTCGTCGACGACCCCGCGCTGCAGCGCCACGATCCGCCCGCGCTCGTCGATCACGAACGTCTCGGGATAGCCGATCACCCCGTAGTCGACCAGCGACTCGGCCTCGGGATCGCGCAGCATCGGGTAGGTGAGGCCGTGCTCGCGCACGAATGCGCGCGCGTCGCTGTCGACGTCGAGCGCGTTGATCCCCAGCACGGTCCCGGCTCCGTCGCGCGTCATCCGCCGCTGCCAGCGCTCGAGCAGCGGCGACTCCTCGCGGCACGGCCCGCACCACGACGCCCACGCGTTGAGCACCACGACCTTGCCGCGGAAGTCGGCCAGCGACCGCCTGCCGCCCCCCGACAGCCGCTGCAGCTCGAAGCCCGGCGCCTGGACCGTCTCACCGCGCGCGAGCGCGTCGTCCATGCCGCGATCCGGCTCGCTGGCCACGAGCCCGTAGGCCAGCAGCCCGACCAGGGCGAGGACGCCGACGACGGCGAGCACGGCAAAGGGGGAGAGGCGCTTCATGGGGGAGACAGAGGGTAAAGAGGACGCGCGCTCCGCCCGCCGCCGGACAAGCGGACGACGGGCCTCGAACCCGCGACCTCGAGCTTGGGAAGCTCGCGCTCTACCAACTGAGCTACGTCCGCGTGGGGGAGCAGTCTAGCCGCGCCAGCCTGTTGAATCTCCCGGCGTGCCGGCGCTGGTCGACATCCATCTGCTGCTGGCTCAAGTCGACATCGAGGTGACCCAGGAGTTCCTCGGCAGGCCGGGCCAGCGCGCGGGCTTCCTGGTGCTCGCCGGCCTGCTCGCCGGCTTCCTGTTCATCCGCACGAGCGCGCGGCTGATCCGGATGCAGGTGAGCTGGTGGCCCGGCAACGTCGAGACGTCGAGCGGCCTGCACATCCACCATCTCGTGTGGGGAATCCTGACGATCATGCTGACGGGATTCCTGGCGTTCTCGTTCCAGCCCGACAGCCCCTGGCTGGAGCTGCTGGCGGTGGCGTTCGGCATCGGCTGCGGCCTGACGCTCGACGAGTTCGCGCTCTGGTTGCATCTCGAGGACGTCTACTGGAGCAAGCAGGGGCGCTCGTCGGTCGACGCGGTCTTCCTCGCCGTCATGATCGGCTGGCTGATGATCGTCGGCATCGCGCCGTTCGACAGCGGCGAGCAGGGATCGGTCCTGGCGATCGTGCTGCTGGTCGGGGCCAATCTGGCGCTCGCCCTGGTCGCGGTCGCCAAGGGAAAGCTGTTGACGGCCGTGCTCGGGGCCTTCGTCCCATTGGTCGGCATGGTCGGCGCGATCCGGCTCGCGCGGCCCGACTCGCGCTGGGCGAAGCGCCGCTACGAGCCTGGCAGCCGCAAGCTGCGCCGCGCCACCGAGCGGGCCAAGTGGATCGAGAGCTTCCAGGATCGGCTGACCAACCTGATCGGCGGCCGGCCGAGCGAAAGCCGCCCCGAGGGGCATGACGCAGACGGCGGCGCCGGCTCGTAGTCTTGGCGATGGCCCTCCCGTGACTCCGACGCCCGTCCCGACACTCGTCAGGCGCCGCCGCGCGCCGCTGGCCGCGCTCGCGGCGTCGGTCCTCCTGGCGCTCGCGCTGTCGCCGGCCGTCGCGTCGGCGTCCTCGACCCAGCTGTCGATCTTCCAGGACGATGCGACGTTCGTCTACGGCAAGCACGATCCCGACGCGGCCGTCGCAGAGGCGAAGCTGCTCGGCGCCGACGCGATCCGCGTCTTCATCAGCTGGCACTCGGTGTCTCCGGGCCAGGACTCGCGCACCCGTCCGGATGGCTTCGACGTCGGCGACGCCGACTCACCCGGCTACCAGTGGGGGCTGTACGACGCGCTCGTCGAGCGCGCGCGGCGCAACGGGCTGAAGCTGTTCATCGCCCTGTCGCCCGCGATCCCGTACTGGGCGTCGGAGCAGCCGTCGCGCTGCCCGCACCGGATCGGCGGCTACCCCCACCTGAGCAGGTCGTGCATGTGGAAGCCATCGGCGACGCTGTTCGGCCAGTTCGTCAAGGCCGCGGTCCAGCGCTATGGCGTCACGGCGCGCGGTCCCTACGGTGGGCAGGTGGCGCTCTGGTCGCTCTGGAACGAGCCGAACCTCGAGCACTACATCTGGCCGCAGCTGCAGCGCACCCGTCACGGGATCGTCGATCTCGCCGCGGCCCGCTATCGCAAGCTGTGGCTCGCCGGGTGGAGGGCGATCGCGAAGTACGACCCACCGAGCCGCGACAAGGTCCTGTTCGGCGAGACGGCGGCGATCAGCTCGCCGATGGACACCCTCTACGCGGCGCTCTGCCTCGACGAGGAGGGCAAGCCGTTCAAGGGCCGGCTGCGCACCCTGCAGGGTTGCGGCGGCAAGGTGCGACGGCTGCCGATCGCCGGCCTCGCGCTGCATCCGTACAACAACTACGCGATCGGCTCGGTCTTCACGCGCAGCTTCACCAAGGACTCCCTGCCGATGGGCTATGTGTCGCGGGCGCACACCGTGCTCGATCGCGCCGCCCGCTTCGGTCGCATCCCGCGCGGTCGCGGCATCTACATGACGGAGTTCGGGTTCCAGTCGAGCCCGCCGAACCCGTTCGGCGACGCGCTGTCGCTCGACCGCCAGGCGGCGGCGATCAACGAGGCCGATCGGCTCTTCTTCGAGGACCCGCGCATACGCGCGGTCGCGCAGTACGAGCTGTTCGACGTCGGCGATCCGGGCGAGTTCAACACCGGCCTGCGCTTCGCCGACGGCAGGCGCAAGCCGTCGTACGCCGCCTACCGGATGCCGCTGGTCGTGACGCGGCTCGACGCCAACCGCGTCGAGGTCTGGGGCCAGGTGCGCCCGGCGTCCGGCCGGACGCGGCTGGTCGTCCAGAACGCCCGCAGCGGCGCCGCGCTCGCACGGCCGCGGACCAACGCCGCCGGCTACTACCGCTTCGTCCTGCGCCGTGGCGGCGCCGCGAACCTGCGCTTCCGCGCGACCTGGACCGCGGACGGCGGGGAGACGCTGCGCAGCCGCGTCGCCGCTGCCGGGCGGCCGATCAAGTACCACGAGTGAGCGCGGGCCTGGGCGGGTCGGACGGGTGCCGGGCGAAGTGAGCGCCGCCGCCGACCGGCCGCGCGACGGGCGAGGTCGTGCCCGCGCCTGGATCGACGGGCCGCGCGCGCTGTGGGCGGAGGCCGGGATCGTGACGGCGATCGCGTTGCCGCTGCTGCTCCTGCTCGACGCCTACGTGCGCGACTCGCCCACGCCGCGCAACGACGAGCTGATCTACGAGCTGATGGCGCAGGCGCCGTCGGACCCGCACACCTTCCCGTTCGCCCATCGCGTCGCCGTTCCGACGCTGGTCCACCTGCTGCCGTTCGGCCACGGCTTCTCGTTCAGCCTGCTGGCCTGGCTCTCGACCGCGGCGATCGCCGGCCTGGCCTACGTCCTGATGCGGCGCTTCGAGATCGCCAAGCCGCTGGCCGCCGCGCTGGCGATCTGCCTCGCCCTCTCGCCGACGCTGCTGGTCGCGTCGCTGCGCGAGGGCCGCAACGTCGATCCCGAGTCGGTGCTGGTGATGTTCGCCGGCGCGATCGCGATCGTCGACCGCCGACCGGTCGTGTTCGGGGCGATCGTGCTCGTCGGCTGCTTCGTGCGCGAGGCGGCGCTGTTCCTCGTCCCGTTCGCCTACGCCGTCTGGGCCGAGCGCTGGTGGGACCCGCGCGCCGCGCGCCAGACGCTGCTCGCCGCGGCTCCGGCGGCCGTCGCCTACGCGACCCTGCGCCTGTCCGTCCCAGCGGTCCACAGCGACAAGGTCCTCGGCTACGACTCGCTGCTCGGTGGCCGCCTCGACGTCCTCGACAAGGCCGCCGATCAGCCGTGGCGAATCCTCCGCCGGCTCGCGACCGCCTTCGGACCGCTCTGGATCGCGGCCCCGTTCGCCCTCCGCGACCTGCGGTTCGCGCGCCGCGGCCTCGTCCTGATCGCCGCCTGCTGCGTCAGCATGCTGTTCGCCCTCGACTGGGGCCGGATCGTCTTCCTGGCCGCGCCCGTCGTGGTCGTCGCCGCCGCGTGGGTCCTCGACACGCGCCCACGGCTCGCGCTCGCCGCGGTCGTCGCGTTCGTCGCGATGGACGTCGGCTACGCCATCTACATGGAGGACTTCGGCGGCGCCGACAACCTCATCGACCCCGCACCGACCCGTTACCCGATCGTCTGAGCCATCGCCGAAACCCGCGATCGACCACCACCATCGCCGTCGATCGCAACCTCGGCCTCCGGCGGCCGGTCAGGGGACGATGCGCACCGTGAGCGGACCGACGGGCGTCGCGGTTCCGGGGCCGGCTCGGATCCCACCCGGCAGCCGGCCATCCTCGACGATCGCCAGCGGATGCGGGCACGACGGAGCTACGCACGCCGGCTCGTCGTTGCCCAGCCCGAACGGGCGGTCGAGGCGGACGTCGGCATCGATGCCGGCGCCGACGTCGGTCTCCTCTAGGTAATAGGCGGCGACGGCGCTGTTCGTGAGCACGGTGCGCGCGCTGGATGCCTCCACCAGCGCCGCCGCCGGCGCCACGTCCGGCTGCAGCTCCCTGTCGTAGCGCTGCACGAGCACGGCGACCGCGAGCCCCAGCAGGCAGGCGGCCGCGGCCGGGACCGCCCAGCGCCATGGCAGCGCGTCGACGCCCGCGGCCAGCAGCGCGCACGCGAACGGGATGAGACCCACGAGGTAGCGCGAGTCGAAGATCTCGGGCCCCGGGATCGAAGCCACGGCATGCAGGGCGACCGCAACCGCCGGCGACACGACCAGCAGCCAGAAGGCGATCGCCCCCCGCACGTCGCCGGGCAGCGAAGGGGCGGCGCCGGCGGCCGGTCGACCTCCTTCGGCGCCCGGTCCGGCGTGCCGCCGCCAGAGCCAGGTCGCCGACAGCGCCAGCGCCGCGGCCAGCGCCAAGAGCTGCAGTGCTCGGAGCGCTGATGGGCCGGCCAGCCCGTGGGTGCCCGTGAACAGCGACACCAGGCTGTCGCGCAGGCTCGCGGGGGAGAGCGGCGCCGAAGGCGGCGTCAGCTTCGTCACGTCGAGCTGGTCGAGCCCGCGCAGCATCTCGCCGGCGAGCGGCAGCAGGGTGGCCAGCGGCAACACGCCGAGCAGCGCGACCTCCCTCCGGTCGCGCCGCCGCCACAGCGCCGGCAGCGCGAGCAGCGGCCCCAGGAACAGCAGGGCGTCGTACTCCGACTGCAGCGCGAGCGTGGCGCCGGCCAGGTAGAGCCACCACCAACGCGCCCGACGGCCCTCCGCGAGCCGCGCGATCGCCCACGCCGCCAGCAGCAGCCCGAGCGCCGCGAGCATGAATCCGCGCGAGTAGTTCGAGTAGGAGACGTGGAACGGCGCGACCGCGACCGCCAGCGCCGTCAGCAGCGCCACCCGCGTGCCGAGCAGTGGGCGGATCAGGCAGTAGGCGACGGGCACGCACGCCAGCGCCGGCAGCAGCGCGGGCGCTCGCAGCCACGCCTCGTCGCCCATCGGCAGCGGCGCCAGGAGCGCGTAGAAGAGCGGCGGCGTGTTCTCGTACGCGGCCAGGCGGTCGAAGAAGACGTCGACGCTCGGCGCCGACGCGACCAGCCACGAGTAGCCCTCGGCGTCGCTGAGCCTGTCGCCGAGCCCGGCGAGCCGGACCACGACGGCGACCGCCAGCGCCCCGAGCAGCAGCAGGCGCCTGTCGAGAGCCAGCGAGGCGGCCCTGAGACCGCCTCGCTCCTTCGATGGCTCTGTGGCGACGCTCACGGCGGGGGAGCGTAGCCCCCGCCGCCGTCGACTAGTCGCGGTAGTAGCGCAGCGCCTTGCCGGCCTTGGCGACCCGGCTGTAGGAGGTGCCGCCGATCAGGCCGTTCTGCCACTTGATCCGCCAGCGCCCGGCGGCGGCTCCGCCGCGCCGGATGTCGACGCGGAAGATCCCGACCCGATTGATCCCGGGTCGCCTGATCGTCGCGAATCCGCGACCGCGCGGCGCGAACTGCAGCTCGGGCGCCGAGAAGGCGTTGGCGAGCCGTGCCTGGCGCGCCGGTCGCACCTGGCCGTAGACCTCGACGAGGCTCGACGACTTCCTCGTCACGACGATCGGCAGCCTGTAGGCGTCGTAGGAGGCCTTCTTCCGCTTCGTCCCACCGGCGAAGCGCAGCCCGCTGTTGTACTGGCTGACGTCGTTGACGTCGACCAGCTGGTACTGCGACACGGTCTTGATCCGGCGGTCGCCGTAGAAGAGGCGATCCGACTCGTTGATGTACCTGGCGTGCAGCTTCGGGCTGATCGTCGAGATTCGGTCGGGTGGATTCGTCTGGTAGCCGAACTCGGTGATGTAGATGCCCCTGCCGCCAGGTACGCGACCACGCGCCGCCGCCCGTGACATCAGCCGGTGCAGGCGCGGGAGGTACTGCTGCGGCAGCGCGGTCTTGCTGCTCGTCCTGCGGTTCGGCGGCCCGAACCCGCCCTGGTTGTAGGGGTGGATCGCCCAACCGCCGATCCTCAGCTTCGAGACCCTGCCGCAGCCGCTCGCCCGGCGCAACGCGCCCTTGAACGGCCTGCCATCCGGGTCGAGGCAGAGCGCCGCGTAGAGCTTCGGCAGCGGCGCGCCGATCGCCGCGATCTCGCCGAACAGGACACGGCCACGGCGGCCGGGGTCCTGCTTGGCGATCGCCTTGTAGCCCGCCTGCCAGAGCTTGCGGTACATGACGCCGGCGCTCTGCACGACGCCGGCTCGGGTGCGCGTCGCCTGCGGCATCAGCCAGCCGGTGCCACCGCTCGAGCGCCCGATGTTCGGCTCGTTGTAGAGCGAGTACCAGTCGACCTGGCCGCGGTAGCGCTTGGCCACCGCCTCGACGAACTGCCCGAACACCTTCGCGTTGGGCTTCCACGGGCAGATGCTGCGGCCGCGGCACTTGCGCGGCTGGTCCGAGGCCCAATGCGGCCCGGGTCCGGTGACGGTGAACAGCAGCTTGATCCCGTTGGCCTTCGCGAGCGCAACGATCCGGTCGGTCGGTCCCCAGCGGGTGTACTGGGGCGAGTTGGGATCGCTCGGATCGAAGCCCGCCGGCCGCCTGCGATCGGTGAAGTCGTCGTAGATCCGGTAGAAGAGGACGTTGGTGCGCAGCACGTCGACGCCGAGGTCCTTCATCTCCTGCATCGCGGCGGCGGGATCCTCGCCCGGACGCTCGCCGAACATCTCGGCGTCGTCCTGCATCAGCGACAGCTGGCCCGAGCCCGCGTTGGCTGCCGTCGGCATGACCAGCACGGCCACGAAGGCGAGCAGCGCGCAGACCAGCGTGCGGAGGGTGTTCGAGTTCCTCATGCTTCCCTTCGGTCGTGGAGCCCCGTGAGCGAGGGTGGGGCGAGGTTCAACGGTGTCGAAGAGTACACACGGCCCCCTGCTGAAAGTTGCGGTTGCCGGGGGACGCGCGTCAGCGCCAGGCGGCCCGCGCCGAGGGGCCTAGATCTTCAGCAGGACGAGCACGTTGATCACGAACAGGCAGGTGAAGAACACCGTCCAGCGGTTGAGATTGCGCTCCACCAGCGAGCCGCCGCCCAGCGGACCGGCCCCGGTGCCGACGCCGAACGCGCCGGAGAGGCCGGCGTCCTTGCCCGAGTGCATCAGCACCAGGACGATGACGACCACGGCCAGAACGACCTGCACACCGCTGAGAATCGCCTCCATCGCTCCGGGAGACTAGCGGAGGAGCCAAATCAGGCTTCGGATGACCTCTCCGCTGGAGCGTCGATCTCGTCGATCCGCTTGAGGATCTCGATCGCCTCGGCGCGCAGCTCGCGATCGACGGCGCGGTGGTCCTCCTTCGACAGCTTGCCCATCTCCAGGTCGAGCTGAGCGTCGCGGATCTCGCGGTACTTCGCCTCCTTCGCCGCCTCGAGCTCCTCCCGGGTCGCCGAGTCGCCGCCCTCGTCGCCCACTCCGAGCACCAGCGGCCGCAGCACGACGACGGCGACCAGCGCCAAGAGGACGACTACCGCGAGGCCGTACTCCATCAACGGTTCCAGTCGCGTAGGAGCGTGCAGGGCAAGGACGCAGGCCGCGCGGCGTGCGCAGCACGTGAGCGGGCGAGGACGCCGCCATGCGCGCTCCTACGCACTGGAAAGCTCTTTGCCGAGCTTGGCGGCGTAGATCGACGTCACGCGCCGCATGCGCGCCTCCGGCGACGGCCAGATCGCGATCAGCGCGCCGAGGATCATGATCGCTCCGCCGATCCAGATCCAGGAGACCAGCGGCGAGTCGATCGCGCGGAAGCTCGCCGGCGGCGCCTGCTCGCGGTAGCGCTCGACGATCGCCGCGATGACTATCGCCTGGACGTCGTCGCCGGCGTCGGCGAACTTGGCGTCGGCCTCGCGGATCGCCGGCTCGAGCTCGGCGATGTCGGGGCGCACCGCCGTCCACAGGTCGCGGCGCAGGCCCCAGCGGACGTCGACCTCGCTGGTCGCCTCGCCCTCGAAGAAGCGCCCGATCGGGCCGGCCTCGGCGTTCTGCGACGGGTAGAAGTTGCGCGACGGGTGAAGCGTCTGCACCGCGTCGCCACGGCGAGCCCGCAGCACGGCGCCGAAGACGATCGGAGCGCCGGTGCCCGACGTGTCGCGGCCGACCTCCGCCGTCGGGCGGACGTACGTGATGTCGTAGCCGCCGGCCTCGAACGACTCCCCGGGCGACAGCCGCACGTCGGTCTGCTGGTCGAAGGCCGAGGACGCCGCGACGCCGAGGAACAGCACGGCGATCCCGGCATGGACGAGATAGCCGCCGTAGCGCCGGCGGTTGCGCGCGATCAGCTGCCCGAGCGCGCGCGGCCAGGGGTCGCCGGCGATCGTGCGGCGCGCCGCGGTCCCGCGCGCCAGCTCCTGGGCGACGACGGTCAGCACGAGCGCCACGAAGCAGAACATGACCAGCGCCGGCGGGCTGTCGGCCGAGTCGGTGAAGGCGACCAGTGCGACCAGCGTCACCGCCATGACCGAGATGGGCAACCGGAACGAGCGCATCAGTCCCGAACGGCTGGCGCGCCGCCACGGCACCATCGGCCCGATCGCCGCGAGCGCCACCAGCACGAGCGCCAGCGGAGTCGTCACGCGGTTGAACCACGGCGGCCCGACGCTCGCCTCCTCGCCCGACAGCGCCTCGGAGATCAGCGGGAAGAACGTGCCCCAGAAGATCACGACGCAGAGGCCGACGAGCACCAGGTTGTTGACCAGGAAGAACGCCTCGCGCGACATCAGCGAGTCGAGCTTCGCCCTGCTGCGCAGATCGTCGAGGCGCGAGACGATCAGCGCCGTCGAGCCGAGGATCGCGATCGCGATGAAGGTCAGGAACTGCTTGCCGATCGTCGACGCGCCGAAGGCGTGGATCGAGTCGAGGATCCCCGAGCGGACGAGGAACGTGCCGAGCAGCGCGAGCACGAACGTCGCGACGATCAGCGAGACATTCCAGACCTTCAGCATCCCGCGCTTCTCCTGGACCATGATCGAGTGGATGAACGCGGTGCCGACCAGCCAGGGCATCAGCGACGCGTTCTCGACCGGGTCCCAGGCCCAGTAGCCGCCCCAGCCGAGCTCGGCGTAGGACCAGAGCGCGCCCAGCATGATCCCGGCGGCGAGGAACGTCCAGGCGATCAGTGCGAAGCGTCGCGTGGCGCGGATCCAGTCGGCCCCGGTCTGGCGCACGATCAGCGCGCCGATCGCGAACGCGAACGGGATCGAGAAGCCGACGTAGCCGGTGTAGAGCATCGGCGGGTGGATCATCATCGCCGGATGGCGCAGCAGCGGGTTCAGCCCCGCGCCCTCGGCGGGCGGGCTCGCGAGCGTCGTGAACGGGTTCTCCCAGGCGACCATCAGCAGCAGGAAGAACCCGGCGACGAGTGCCAGCACCGCCGTCGCCCAGGGCGCGATGTCGCGCAGCGAGCGGCGCGTCGCGAACAGCACCGCGCTCGAGAAGAGCGACATCAGCAGCGCCCAGAGCAGCAGCGACCCGTCCTGGGTCGCCCACATCGCGGTGAACTTGTAGAAGGTCGGCGTGTCGGTCGACGAGCCCTCGGCGACGAGCTGGAACGAGAAATCCGAGCGCAGGAAGGCCGATTGCAGCACCACCGTGGCGGTGACCATCAGGCCCGCGACGCAGTAGATCGCGCGGCGGCCTGAGGCGACGGCGGCGCGGCTGCCCGCGCGAGCGCCGTAGACCGAGGCGCCGGCCGCGTAGAGCGCGGTCAGCAGGCCGACGAGCAGGCAGGCGGAACCGAGTCCCGCCACCTCAGGCGCTCTGCTCGTCCTTGGTGAACTTCGAGGGGCACTTGGTGATCAGCGAGTCGCGCTCGGCGACGAAGGTGCCCTGCTTCAGCTCCCCGGAGACGATCACCTCGCGTCCCTCGCGGAACGGGTCCGGGACGACGCCGGAGTAGGTCACGGGCAGCGACTCGCGGCCGTCGCGATCGCGGATCCGGAAGGTCAGCCGCTCGCCGTCCCTGTCGACCGAGTCGTCGACCACCTTGCCGGTCAGCTCGTACGAGCGGCCCGGCTCCGCGGCCGCGAGCAGGTCGGAGGGCTCCTTTGCCTGTGTGGAGGCGCTGAAGCTCGTGTAGACGAGCGCGCCAGCCAGCAGGACGGCGGCGCTCAGCGCCACGAACAGGCGCAGCTTCCGCTTTCGCCGGGGGTCCATCGACACTGATTATGCCTAGCATGCGCGGCCGATGACCTTGGCCATCGCGATCTTCGCCGTCGCCCTCGCGGCGGTCGCCTCGGGCAGGGTCCGACTCCTCCGCCACATCGCCTGACGACTTCCCGCCGATGCCACAACCAATGCGCCCCGAGCGGGTTATCGCTGCTGTGTCTCGTCTCCTCCCGAGGTCGTCGGCCGCTGCCCTGGTCGCGGCGCTCGCGCTAGCCGCCCTGACGGCGGCGGTCACGGCGCCGCCGGCGAATGCGGGGCCGCCGCGACCGATCGAGCTGCGCTCCGGCTGGGAGGTGCGCGACCTCATCACTCCTCCGACGCCGCCGCAACCCGCGCCGCCGCCCGAGACCTCGCCGAGCGCCGCGCGAGCCAGCGCGCGGATCCCGGCGCGGCCCGCGCAGGCCGGCGGCGACTGGCGTCCGGCGACCGTGCCGTCGGTCTTCGAGGGCCTCGCCCGCGCGCCCCAGTACGGCGGCACGCTGAAGCTCTACCGCGTGCGGTTCACCGCCCCCGACGTCGAGGACTACAGCTGGGCGTTCCAGTTCGAGCAGGTGCGCCGCCGAGCGACCGTCTCGCTCAACGGACGGCGGATCGGCCTCAGCATCGACCCCTACACACCGTTCCAGGTGCCTGCGCGCGGCCTGCTTCCCGGACAGCTCAACACGCTCGAGGTGCTGGTGGACAGCCGCAAGGATCCCCGGCTCCCCGAGGGCTGGTGGAACTGGGGCGGGATCGTGCGACCGGTGAAGATGGTCCCGATCGGCAAGGCGCACATCGACGACTTGGCGCTGCTGCCCACCGTCGACTGCGAGGGTCCGGCGACCGACTGCAGCGCGACGCTGCTGATCGACGGCGTGCTCGACAAGCTGCCGCGCGTACCGCCTCGGACCGAGGTCGTCGACGGCCGGCGGGTCGTCCTGCCGCCGCCGCGGCCACGGCTGACGATTCGCCTGAAGGCCCCGAACGGCCAGGTCACCGTCCGCCGTCTCTGGCTGCGCGGCTCGACCGCGGGCCGGCGGCGGCAGAAGATCCAGATCGCGGCGCCGGCGCCGCAGCTGTGGTCACCCGACGACCCGCGGCTCTACGACGCTCGCGCGTCGCTCGTCTACGACGGCGGCGTCGTGCAGGTGGAGAATCGCAAGCTCGGCTTCCGCTCGATCGAGGTGCGCGACGGCGTCCTGCTGCTCAACAACCGGCCGATCAACTTGCGCGGCGCCTCGATGCACGAAGACGCGCCGGGGCGCGGCGCCGGGTTCAACGGCTACGACATGGACACCGCGGTGCGCGAGCTCAGGGAGCTCGGCGCCAACGTCACGCGCTCGCACTACGTGCTCAGCCAGGGCCTGCTGAACCGCTTCGACAAGGCCGGGATCCTCGTGTACAACCAGGCGCCGGTCTGGCAGCGCGACCACGGCGCGAACCTGCTGAGGCGGCCGATCGACCGGGAACGCGCCGTCGCCCAGGTGCGTCGCACCGTGCTCGCCGCCCGCGGCCATCCGTCGGTCATCGTGCACTCCGTCGCCAACGAGCTGACCTTCACCCCCGACCGTCGGCCGGCGTCGCGGCGCTTCCTGCTCGACGCGGCGGAGGCGGCGCGCGACCTCGATCCGCTCGTTCCGATCGCGCTCGACATCAAGACGCGCCCGACGCTTCCGCGCCAGCGCACCTACGAGGCCTTCGACCTGATCGGCATCAACCAGTACTTCGGCTGGTATCCGTGGGTCGAGGACTTCGCGCAGCTCGAGCCCTTCCTCAACCAGATGCGCGCCAACTACCCCGACCAGGCCCTCGTGATGACCGAGTTCGGCGCCGAGGGGCGCCCCGACATGGCCGGCGAGCCCGCCGACCTCAAGGGCAGCTACGCGTTCCAGGCCAACCACGTCGCCCGCACCATGGACCTCGTCGACCGCCTGCCGTTCATGTCGGGCGCCATCCACTGGACCCTGCGCGAGTTCGAGATCTTCCCGGACTGGCGCGGCGGCGCCTCCGGCCACGAAGGCCCCAACGACAACATCCGGCACCACAAGGGCGTCCTCACCTACGGCGGCGCGCGCAAGCCCTCCTGGCAGGTCCTGCGCGACCACTTCGCGCGCACCCCTCTGTATCGCTGAGCGCTACCCGTGGCTCGCGGAGCCGCTGAAGTGGACGCCGCCGGCGCGCAGCGGCGGACAGACGGCGCCGGCGGCGAAGCGGCGGCCGTAGAGCTCGCCGTCGGCGGTCAGGACGGAGCGGGCGCCGAGGGCCTGGACGCGGGAGAGGATCGAGAGGGCGCTGTCGGTGATTCGCATGTCGGCGATCGGTCGGGTGACCTGGCCGTCCTCGACCAGGAAGGCGCCGTCGCGGGTGACGGCGGTGAAGAGGCTGTCGGTCGGGCGCAGCACGCCGGCGTACCAGAGCCGGGTGATGTAGATGCCGCGCTCGACGGGGGCGCACAGCTCGGCCTCGTCGGCGGCGCCGCCGCCGATCAGGACGAGGTTCGTGGGCCGCGGCCCGGCCGCCTGGCCGCCCGCGACGAGCGCGTGGCCCGTGGTCGCGGTCGCCCCGCCGGCGATCGAGGCGCTGCGGGTGTCGTGGACCACGTGCTGCGCGACGCCGTCCTGGATCAGCGGCAGCGGATCCTTCGGCACGCCCTCGGCGTCGAAGGCGCGCGGCAGCGTGGCGTGGAAGCGCGGTGAGTCGGAGAGGTTGATCGCGGGTGAGGCCACGCTCGTCCCGAGCCTGCCGCTGAGCGCGCCGCGGCCCTCGGCGTGGGCGAGGCCGTCGAAGGCGGTCTCGCCGAGTACCCAGAGCAGGTCGAGCACGGCGTGGGGCTCCATCACGACGGTGTAGTCGCCGGGCTCGAGGCTGGCGAGGTCGCCGGGCCGCGTCGCCTTGGCGATGGCACGCGCGGCCAGCGCGGCCGGGTCGAGCTCGCTGGACGCCACCGCGGCCTGCGCGGCGTAGCCGGTGCGGCCGTCGGGCGCGGTGGCGATCGTCTTCATGAACGCGTCGGTGACGCGGTCGGTCAGCTCGACGCCGCTCGACGACGCGATCGCGGTCTCGACGTCTCCGGCCGTCCAGACGCCTCCGAGCTCGACCGCAGCGGTCGGTGGCGACGCTCCGGGGGCCGCGACCGAGTCGTCGCCGCTCGCCGCGCCCCGACGCGCCGCGTCGAACGTCGCCCTCAACGCGTCGCCACCGGTCGCGGGGTCCAGCCGAGCCGTCTCGGCGTCGAATCCCCCGTGCTCACGTGACGTCCCCGGCTCGGGAAAGCCGGGGTAGTGGCCCTCGCCGGCGGCTGCCGCCGCGGCCTCGGCGGCGAGCGTCGCCGTCCTCGCGCAGTCCGCGAGCGCGGCGTCATCGGTGCGGTTGGTCGCCGAGCGCCCGACATGACCGCCGCGCAGCACGGCGATCTCCACGGTCAGGTCGTCGACGGAGGTCGCCTGCGTCGGCCGCGAGCGCGCGAAGCGCAGCATCGTCGAGCGCTCGCGCGTCACGGTGGCGAGCGCGTCGCCGGCGGCCCGCGCGAGCGCGCCGCGGGCGAGGTCGAGCGCGTCGCTCAAGCGGCCCCTACCTGCACGTCGCGGAAGCGCGCCGGCGCGCAGCCGTGCGATACCCGTGCGATCTGCCCCGGCTCCCCTTTGCCGCAGTCGGTGAACGAGACGAGTCGCCACTCGTCGGCCGAGCAGACGGCGTCGAGGGAGGCCCAGAAGGTCGGTGTCACTCCGGCGTAGACGGGGTCGCGCAGCAGTCGGCCGAGCCGGCCGTCGACGATCTCCCAGGCGGCCTCGGCGCCGAACTGGAAGTGCAGCCGCCGCGAGTCGATCGACCACGAGCGGTTGGCGTCGATGTAGATGCCGCGCTCGACGCCGCTCAGCAGCTGCTCGAGCGAGCCGGCCCGGCCGGGATCGAGGCTGACGTTGGTCATCCGGACGATCGGCTGGCGGGCGAACCCCTCGGCGCGCGCGCAGCCGGCCGAGTGCTCGAGCCCGATCTCGGCAGCGCTCTCGCGGTTCGAGAGGAAGCCCTGCAGAACGCCGTCTCGGACGATCGAGATCGGCTGGGCCGGCACGCCCTCGTCGTCCCAGCGGTAGCTGCCCAGCCCGCCGGGCAGCGTCGCGTCGGCGGTGATCGACATCGCCTCGGAGCCGTAGCGCAGCACGCCCGCGCCGTCGGCCGGAGCCCAGCTCGTCCCGGCGTAGGACGCCTCGTAGCCGAGCACGCGATCGAGCTCGACCGCGTGGCCGACCGACTCGTGGATCTGCAGCGCGAGCTGCTCCCCGGCCAGCACCAGCGTCGTCGGGCCGCTGGGGCAGCGAGGCGCATCCAGCAGCTCCGTCGCCTCGGCGGCGATCCGCTGCGCGTTGCCGGCCAGGTCGAGTGTCAGCACGTGCTCCCAGCCCGCTGCGCGACGTTGCCGCCGTGCGAGGCCGGATATGAGCGGGTCTGGGCGTCGTCGCCGTGAACCGCGGTTGCCGAGATGCCGCCGCCGCACTCCGTGAACCGCTGCTCGCAGAGCGCCCCGTCGGTCGAGGCGAACAGCTTGTGCTCGGAGCGCGACTGAATCTGCGCGAGCGCGACCGTCACGCCCGGATCGGCGCGCAGCGCGCTGTCCGCCGCGGCAAGCAGCGTCAGCTTGTCGTCGAGCGAGACCGTGAACGGGTCGGTCGCGGTGGGGGAGGCGTACCTGCCGGTCGCGGCGGGCTCGCGAGCCAGCGCGCGGCCCGCGCGACGCGGCTGTGCGGCGGCGAGGGCGAGCGCACGCTCCAACGCGTCCTCGGCGGCCGCGCGGTTCGATCCGCGCGCGGCCGCGAAGCCCCAGCCCCCGCCGAGCTGGACCCGCACGCCGAAGCCCTCCTCGTCGTGGCTGTCGAGCTCGTCGAGCTCGCCGTTGCGCATCGCGATCGCCTCCTCGCGCAGGCGCACGTGGCGCACGTCGGCGTAGTCGGCGCGCCGGTCGGCGGCGTCCATGAGGTCGCGCAGGAGGTCTCGCACCGCCGCGACCCTATCCAGCCAGACGGCGTATCACACGATGAGAGTGCTAGATGTCACAAATCGCATTGAGGCCTACAAGTGCCCGGCATGACCTCCGCGACAGAGAGCTTCGCTCGCCGACTTCGGAGCGCCCGCAGAGCGCTTGGCCTGACCCAGCACGAGCTCGGCAAGCAGGCCGGCATCAGCGGCAGCCAGGTCTACCGACTCGAGGCCGCCGAGCGCGAGCCCCGGCTCTCCACGCTGGTATCGCTCGCCCGCGCGCTCGGCAAGGACCCGGCCGAGCTCGTGCGCGGTCTCGACTGACAGAGCCGCTCGCTCGGGAGTGGTCCTCCTCACCTACCTCCCGGCGTCTTGACCCGAGCCGTCTTGCCGCAGGCCATTTTCACGCTCTTTGACCCGCCAAGCGCGCTCGCTCACGCCGCCCGGCTAAAGCCGCTCGGCGCCGGGCTCGGATCCAGCGGGCTGCCCGGCAGCTCGCCCGCCGGGTCGTCCTCGTTGTAGGCGCTCGGGGCGACATCGTTGGGGGCGTCGGGATGAAAGATCGCCGCGAGCAGCTCGATCTGCCCGCGGCCCACGCCCAGCTCGCCCATGCCGCCGCCGTACATCGGCCGCCCCTCGCGCGCGCAGCGCGCGTAGACCTCCAGCAGCTCGCGCACGCTGCCGATTCGCGACGGCTTGACGTT